>Ga0073934_10001955_pt1 | contig 46009 bp, 51 predicted proteins | sample LarsenN4metaG_FD_76834 | JGI IMG/M metagenome (GOLD analysis project Ga0073934, IMG submission 76834) | Hot spring sediment bacterial and archeal communities from British Columbia, Canada, to study Microbial Dark Matter (Phase II) - Larsen... ...
ATGATCCGCACATCCACCTTGATGGAGGCGGTGCCGCCGACGCGCCGGATCTCCTGCTCCTGGATGACCCGCAGCAGTTTGGCTTGGAGCGCCGGTCCGAGGTCGCCGATTTCATCCAGGAAGATCGTCCCTTGGTCGGCGATTTCGAACAGTCCCGGCTTGGAGATCATCGCCCCGGTGAAGGCGCCCTTCTCATGCCCGAACAATTCGGACTCCAGCAGGGCATCGGGCAAGGCGGCGCAGTTCACGGGCACAAACGGCTTGTTCCGTCGCGGGCCGTTGGAATGGATCGCGCGCGCAATCAGCTCCTTGCCGGTGCCGCTCTCGCCTTCCAGCAGCACGGTGCTCTTGCCCGCCGACACCCGCGCGACCAGCTTGTACACCTCCAGCATGCGCGGGCTGCTGCCGACCAGTTGCGACAGACCCTGCCACTCGCGGAGCTCCTCGCGATACCGCGCGTTCTCGCGCACGAGCCGGCTGTGCTCCAGGCCGCGCTGCACCACCAGCTTGATTTCTTCCTTCTTGAACGGCTTCGCCAGGTAGTCGTAGGCGCCCTGCTTGATCGCTTCGATCGCGCCTTCCATGGATCCGAAGCCGGTGAGCAGCACCACCGAGGTGTCCGGGCTGAAGCGTTTGAACTCCCGCAGCACCGTAATGCCGTCCACGTCCCCCATCCGGATATCGGTCAGCACGAGGTCGAACCGCTTCTGGCGGCCCCGCCCGATCGCCTCCGCACCGTCCGCGGCCCCCTCCACGTCGTACCCGTCCTTCCGCAGGGCCTCGAGCAGTAAGTCGCGCGCGACCGCGTCGTCGTCCACGACCAGGATACTGCCCTCCGGTCTGCTCATCCCGCCACCACGGCATCCGCCGCGCCGTTCCCGGCATAGCTGGGCAGCGCGATCACGACCATCGTCCCCTTGCCGACGACGCTCTCGATGCCCAACGTCCCGCCGTGCGACACCACAATCTCGCGACTCAGAAACAACCCGAGCCCTGTCCCGTCCCCCACCGCCTTCGTCGTGAAGAACGGCTCGAAGGCCCGCTTCAGGTGATCCTCCGGCATGCCGCACCCCGTGTCCCGCACCGTGAGCGTGACCATCGTGGGCACGGACGCTTCCCCGGCTCGCCGGCGCTCGTCCAGTTCGGCCAGCGTGGCGGCGCGGCACCCGACCTCCACCACGACGTCGCCTCCGGCCTTTGTCGCCGCGAGCGCATTCGTCAGCAGATTGACGAGCACCTGTTTGAGCTGCTCGCTATCGCCCCAGACTACCGCCGGGTCCTGCCCGAGATCCGTCGCGATCTTGACCCCCTTGCCCACGAACGCCGGCTCCATCAGCGCCACCACCGACTGCGTCAGATGGTCCAGCCGCAACTGGCCCGGAGCCGGCTTGGGCTGGCGCGTCAGCGAGAGCTTCTCTTTGATGATCCGCACGACGCGGTTGAGCTCCGTGTCGATGAGACCGATCGTCTTTTGCATCTCAGGCGTGACGGCCGGATCCTCACTGAGCGCCTGGACGTGCCAGGCGATCGAATGCAAGGGAGTCCCTACTTCGTGGGCGACCGACGAGGCCAGCAGCCCGAGCGCGGCCAGACGCTCCGAGCGGCTCAACGCATCCTTCATCTCGACGAGCTGCGCGTTGGCGCGCAGCAGCTCGGCCCTCGCTTCCTCCTCACGCGCTTTGCGTTCCTCGCGCGTCATCGCGAAATACGCCACACCGATCAGGACGCCCACCACCACCGTCCGGTTGATCATGGTCGCCACGAACCGTCCCGGCTTCGTCGGACGGAGCAGGCCGATGTAGGTCGCCACGATGCAGAGCGTGACGGTCAGCACCATCAAGCGCCGGTTCCGGGCCGTGGCGATCAGCAGGATCGGCAGCACAAACCCGTAGGCCCCGACGACGTTCGCAGGCGCCATCGTCTCGACTGCGACAATCGCCAGAAACAGCGCCGCGGCCACGCCGAGCAGCAGCCAACCCCGGCTTGTCCCGGACACCCGGACGAACGAGGCGAGGAAGGCGCCAACCCGCCGTATGAGCGATCGTTGTTCCATGGCGTGCCTCACTCCCCCGTCAAGCGCGCACAGGGCCCGCCTCCGGCCACGCGCGCAACCCACGCAGCGTTGAGGCCAGATCCAGCAGGCGCGAATCTTCGCGCAGTTCCTCCAACGGCACCGGCACCTTCCGTAGCCAGTTCGGGTGGGCGTCCACGGTGCCCGGGACATTCATCTGTTCGGTCAGCCCCAGGACATCTTCGAGCGCAGCCAGCATCAGCCAGGAGGGGGTCCGGGCGAGAAAGGCATGGATGGCGACGCTCAACTCGGGCGTCATTTCTGGCACTGCGTCGGGATCCTCGCTCAACCCGTCGGGTAGCAGGCCCTCGGCCCGCAAGGCCCGGAGGATGGCACCCTTCGCCCGCCGTCGCTCCTCCCCCGCCGCTCGCCGGCTCTCGTCGTCCGGAATCTGACCGAGTCGCGCACGAATCTCGATATCGGCGCCCAACCAGTATCCGGCCAGCGTCGGCAAATCATGGGTCGTTGCCACGGCGACGGCCTGTGCCGGATACTCCCCCGGGGCCTTGAAGCGGCCCTCCTGATCCCGCTCGAAATAGAAGACGCGGTAGGACAGCGCGCCCACCGCGGACAGCCGGTCGCGCACCTCGTCCGGGACGGTTCCGAGGTCCTCCCCGATGACGGCGCACTCGTGCCGGTTGCTTTCCAGAGCCAGCAGCCCGAGCAAATCCTCTACCGGATACCGCACATACGCGCCCGCGGCGGGCGGCCGCCCCCGCGGAATCCAGAACAGGCGGGACAGGCCCATGACGTGATCCAGCCGGAGCGCGCCGCCACGTTTCAGGTTCCGGCGCAGTAACTCGATAAAGAGTGCGTAGCCGCTCTCACGCAGCCGGTGCGGATCCACTGGCGTGAGACCCCAGTTCTGCCCCTGCAACGCGAAGGCATCGGGCGGACACCCGGCGTCGATCCCCCAGGCCAGCACGTCCTGAAATTCCCAGGCCTCGCTGCCGGACCGGTCGCTCCCCAGCGCGAGATCATGATACAGGCCCACGGGCATCCCCAGCACGCGCGCCCGTGTCGCGATCGCATCCAGCTGCTCGTCCGCGAGCCACTGGAGATACTCATGAAACAGCACGCGGTCCCGATGGGCCTCGCGGAACTGGACGACGGCCGGTGAGTCGGGCCGTCGGTAGGCCTTAGGCCAGTCCTGCCAGACCCAGACCTCCGGTCGTTCCTGACGCTGCCGCTCCTTCAGCGACTGGAACGTGGCGAAGTGCTCGAGCGTCGCTCCCTCCTCGCGGACGAAGCGCTCGAATCGCCGGCCCCGGTCTGTCACCGGCTTGAGCCCGCAACCCCGCCCGCCGAGATGCCGCTCCTGAAACGCGACGAACAGCTCCTCCAGGATCTCCATTTTCGCCGCGTGCACCGCATCGTATTCGACGAATTCGCTCTGCCGGAGGCCCGCCAGCATTGCTCGAAAGTCGTCGCGTTCGACGATCGCCCGCGCGCGGGGCGAGTCGCCAAACTCAGGAATCCGCTCGAGGTCGAGATACAGGACGTTCAGGAACAGGCGGCTGTCCGGCGAGTAGGGGCTGATCTGATAGGGGCGGATATTCGCCAGCGCGTGCAGGGGATTCAGGCCGATGAGCCCCGCCCCCAGATCCTTCGCGGCCCACTCGGTCAATTCGGCGAGATCGCCAAAGTCGCCGACCCCCCAGTTCTTTGCGGAGCGCAGGGCATAGAGCTGAACCGAGAGCCCCCACGTGCGGCGGCCGCTCGAGAACCCGGCCGGCACGTGGCACCGGGGCGGCACGAGCGCGAGGCGGAGCGAGCCCTCCATCGTGAGACAGGACGTCGTGACTTCGACCGTGAGGTCGTAGTACCCGATGGGCAAACTGCCCGGCAGCGGCAGATCGAACCGCGCGTAATGCTGGCCATGCACGCGTGTTCGCTCGACCGGCACTAGCCCGGGTCCCGCCTCAGCCCGATGCCGCACCGCGCCGTGCTCATCGCAAAGCTCCCACATAAACGCGACCTCAGGCGCCTCGCCCTCCTCAATCGGCACTCGCGCCGACCATCGGACCGGGTCAGCCGACACCGGACGCACCAGCATGGGATCGCAGAGGCGCCGCCACGGCCTTGCTTCGCAGGCGGCCAGGGCCCGCCGCACCGCATCAAGCCCGTCCGCCTGAACGCCCATCGCTGCGAGCAACCGGCGCTTGGTCTCCGCCGAGATGAGATGGCGGCGCCCCCAGATGTCGTGGTACTCGGGTACGATCCCGTACCGGTGGGCCAGCGTATCGAGCATCGTGTGTTCCGTGATCTCAGACATGCGGATGGAGTCTAAGAACTAGCGTGCGATCAGTCAAGGAGCGGGCACAAAGAAGTCTCGCCGGACCGGCGCACCATGACGGCTCGGCTGACGGCGGGCGAGCCTTCTGGATACATTGGCAATTGTGGCGACTTCGTCGAGGATCAAGTACAATCCCGCGCATGATCGAAATCCTCCTTGTGTTGACTGCGTTGCTGGCCGTCGGGGTCCTTGGCCTGGCGACGATGCTCGTCACCCCACACCTCATGATCGAGTTGGGGTTGTCGATCTTGGTCACTGGCCTGGTGATGGGCGTCCCGACAAGTCTCTGGTATCATGTCGAGCTGTATCGTATCCTCGCGCGGAAGGCCGCGGTACCGCATCGGTGGTGGCTCTCACCCGTCGAGCTCCACGTGCGACTGGCGTCCGAAGAAGTTGCCCGCATCAAACCCTGGTTCACGTTGGGCGGCGTCGGGTTCGCGCTGTCCGTGGCCGGCGGCATCGCCGCGATTGCCGGGCTGGTGCTGGCGGGTTAGCCGATGCATTCCATGTCTCCGCCTGAAGGACAGGGAACGAGGCCCCATCTTCCACCAGAAGTGCGGTTCGGCACCAGTTCGTGGGCCTACGAAGGCTGGCAAGGGCTCGTCTATCACAAACCTTACCCCAAGAGTCGGTTCTCCCGGGACTGTCTGGCGGAATATGTGGCCTACGCCTATCGCGGCGAGCCGCTGTTCCGGACGGTCGGCGTGGATCATACCTTTTACCGTCCCCCAAGCGTTGGGCAGCTCGCGCACTACGCCGCGCAATTGCCGCCCGGGTTTCTCGTATGCAGCAAGGTCTGGGAAGAGTTGACCATCCCGGCGTATGCCAAACACGCCCGTTACGGTCTCAGAGGCGGCACGGGCAATCCGAAATTCCTCGATGTCGAACTCTTCAAGGAGGCCGTCCTCGCGCCGACCCGCGAGGGGTTGGGTGCCTATGCCGGACCGCTCATCTTCGAATTCCAGCGCTCGGGCCTGGCCCCGGAAACGTTTCTCGACAAACTGGACGGGTTTCTGGAGGCCCTGCCGGTCGGTTCGCAGTACGCGGTCGAAGTCCGGAACCCAGCCATCCTCGGCGACCGCTATCGAGCCATCCTCGCCGCCCATCGCGTCGCGCACGTGTACAACCACTGGACTTCAATGCCTCCGCTGGCCGAGCAACATAGGGCGCTAGGCCGCCGGTTCACTGCGGCCTTTGCAGTCGTGCGCCTGCTCACGCCCCTCGGCCTCTCCTATGAAAAGGCCGTCGAGCGCGCCGCTCCCTATAACAAGCTGGTCCAACCGCTGCCGCGGATGCGGGCCGAGACCGGAGACCTTGTCCGGCAGTCTGCCGAGGAACACCGGCCGATCTTCGTCCTCGTCAACAACCGCGCCGAAGGGAGCGCCCCGCTGACCGTCCAGGCCCTGGTAGACCAGTTGCTCGGCAGCGAGGCGGAGCCCGGAGCCGGGACCGGCCCGCCCGCCGGAAAGCAGACGGAACCGGCCTCGGCCACCAAGAGCCTCGACAAGCACCTCGCCCACACGCCCTGACCGCGGTTGCAGGTCACTCCGCCGCGTAGTACGATCATTGTAAATGCTGCCCCTCAAGGGCGATGCCTGTTTCACTTTCTTGCTGGGAAGGAGGACCTGTCATGGAACGACGGATGCGACCGGTGATTCTTCTGGCGGGTCTCGGGATCGTGATCGGCGGGGCCACCGGCTGCGTGAGCTACAGCACGTATGAGTTGGCGAAGCGGGACGCGGAGCATACGCGGCTGCTCTATCAGAACGAAACGCGGCGTGCCGCCGAGTTGGCCGAGCAGAACAAGAAGTTGAGGCTGCAAGTTGAAGATATGGAAGCCAAGGTCCGCAACGCCACCGAGACCGCCGATCGCGCCTCCCGCGAGTACAAAGCGGTCCGGGACGAGTTGCTCGCGCTTAAGATGCAGAGCGAGGAGGAACGGCACCTGGCCAAAGACCGCCTGAAGCACGCGCAGAAGCAGCTCGACAAGGAACGGGCCGTGCTGGAGGCGGAGGCTGAGCTGCAGGCCAAGTCCCCGGCCGTCTCCGAGCAGACCCGGGACCGGGTCAGACAACTCTTGCAGGAAGTGCAGAGCCTGCTGCAGCAGGTGGACAAACACTAGCGCCCTACCGAGCGTTTCGGACTTTCACACTCTCATCCTGCCTCCCTCACCAGGGCCGCCTGTACGGCCCGAGCATGCGTCGCCTGCGTACAGCACAGCCTCCTCAGGGTGTCACGGGGTTGCGCCGCTGATCGGCGGCAAATTGATGCCGATCCGTTCCATACCCATGATCACTGTCAAGTTGGCCGGCGTATGCTGCACAATTTCCTTCTGGACTTCGATCCGTCTCAGATCCACAAACTCGGGCGCGGTCAGGCCGAGATGCTCCCGGTATGCGCGGTCTGCGATGCCACGCTGCCGTTCGGCTTTCTCTCGGGCCTCCTCGGCCTTTTGAAATTCCACCATCGTGATTTTCCGCTGCTCCTGGACGATCGTCGCTTCGGTCTGCTTCAACACCTCTTTCGGCGGCAGGATGCTGCCGATCACAATGCGGTTGAGGCGGATGGGGATGCTCTGCTTATCGATCAGCTTGGTTTGCACCTCCTGCGCAATGGTGTCCTGCAACTTGACCCGCGTGCCGGGCTTCGTGGTCAGTTCGAAGAGCGGGTATTTCTGCACCTCATCCCGGACGAACGTGCGAAACGCTTCCTTTACATTGTTGACGTACCAATTGGGACCGAACCGGCTGATCAGCTCCGGCGTCCGGCCCTCGAGGGCATTGGCAATCAGAAATGCGTCGAAGGACACGGGCGCATTCTCCGCGGAAATGATGTCGAAGTGCTCGGAATACTGGATGGGACGGATATCCACGTCGATCAACTCCGTCGTCGGAAAGACAATCACGCGTCCCGTCGTGACCGGCACAGGATCCACCCCGCCGTGGCCGAACAGGATGGGCTTCACCACCAAGACACCCTCATGCCCGGCGTCGATCGCCGGCATGATGCAACCCGAAGTCGCCAGCAGCACGAGCACCGCCGCGGCCGCGATCACTGTAAGACCAGAACTGTTCATGTTGAGACCCCCTTGTGACGGCATCCCAGGCTCGGGAACGCCAACCCGCCATGGCCCTTCCCTCTATCGCATCCGGCTCGCGACGCGACTCGGTTAGTTTCAGCTTATGGACTGGATGAGGCCCGTGTCAACGTGGCGTCGAACCCCTTGAAGATACGGGGTCCCGGAGTCCCGGGATAGAACGCACTCTGGAGAGCAGGTGGGCACCAAGGCGGAACGGGGGAGCGGCACCCGGGTGGACTGCGCGCCGGCTATTCGATACCGGCCTGGCGCTGGAGCCAGCGGACGTACTTGGTGATCTCGGTCACCTCGGCCGGCGTCACACCGTCGATCTTCGGCATATTGCCGAATTGCCAATGATGCGCGCGCACTCCATTGGCCGCGGCCATTTGAAACGCCGGGTCCCCGTGGTGGTTGGGCTCATAAATCTTGTGGACGAGGGGTGGGCCCTGGTTCGTGCCGCGGCCGCGCTCCCCATGGCAGCGCGCGCAGTTCGCGTTGAACTTGCTTTCGCCGGCCTGGTAGTCCGCAGGGACAGCCCCGGCCTCCTCTCTCCCGCCGCAGCCACCGACTGTGGGGATCAACGGGACCAGCAGAGCCAGGCAGACGACAAGGATCCGCTTCATGTCCCCTCCCGGTTCGACTTCGATGCTCCCTCTGCCGCTGTGGGCGCGGACTTCTTGCCGAACTCTTCTTGCAGCATCCGCGCGACCTGCTTCGCGGTCAGATAGCGATAGACCCGAGCCGTCGCCGGCACGAGGATCACCAGCGCAATCGTCAGATACATGAAGAATTCTTCGGGAGAGAGGTTCATGAACGCTTATGCGGCGGCGTACTCGATCGGATCGGCCACTCCGGCCGCTCGAAACCCCTCGAGTCGGACCCGGCAACTGTCGCACCGGCCGCACGCCTTCCCGTCCGGCGTCGGGTCGTAACAACTGTGGGTGAGGTGAAAGGGGACACCGAGCGACGCGCCGGTCTTGATGATATCCGCCTTTGTCATCATCAGCAAGGGCGTCCGGATCCGGATCGGATGCCCCGTCACCCCAGCCCGCGTGCCGAGCCGCGCAACCTCCTCGAAGGCGCGCAGAAAGTCCGGGCGGCAGTCCGGATAGCCGGAATAATCGAGCACGTTGGCCCCGAAATAGATGAACGGCGCCTCCAGGCGCTCCGCGTAAGCCAACGCCAGCGCCAGAAAGATGGTGTTGCGCGCCGGCACGTAGGTGACAGGAATGCCCTCGCGGCGGTCCGCCTCGGACCGGTCCTTGGGCACGGCGAGGTTCGCGGTCAGGGCCGAGCCGCCGATGGCACGGAGATCAAGATCCAGGATCAGATGCCCGGCCGCTTCCAACGCGCGGCCGAGGGCTTGCGCGCGCTCGATCTCGAGGCGATGCCGCTGTCCGTACGCGATAGTGAGCAGATAAAGCGCGCAGCCGTCGCGCTTGGCAATGGCGGCCGTCACGGCCGAATCGAGCCCGCCGCTGGCCAGCACGACGGCGTTCATCGGGTGCGCGGTGATGGACTGGCGGAGAGACGGGACGCCGGAACGGGGAACACGGACTCAGTCGCGTTCCTCCCCTTTCTCGATTTTCTCCAGTAGTTCCTGTTTGGACTGACACTCCAAGCACAGTTTGGCGAACGGCACGGCTTCCAGCCGCTTCTCGCTGATCTCGACTCCGCAATCGGCGCAAAGGCCGTACGTCCCCTCGCCCAGCCGGATGAGCGCGTCGTCGATCGACTGGCGCCTCCGATTGCGCATCTCCATGAGGGAAATGCCGAGCTCCCGCTGCAGGTCCATCAGCGACTGGTCGCCCACATCCATCGCAGACTCCAGCCGGCGTTGCTGCTCCTCGGTCAGCGACGACCCGACCGAGGTGAAGATCTCCCGCAGGACCTCCCGGCGCTTGCCCATCAGCATCTGATACAGCGCCTCCTTGCGGGCGGGCGAAATCGCTTTACGCGGCGGTGCAGGCGGGACTGCCGGCTTCACAGGGCTCGGCGGCACCGCGGCGATCGCCGGCGGCTTCTTTTCCGGGAGCTTCTTCTTGGGCGCGGCCTTTGCGACCGCCTTTCGCGAGGGGGCCACCTTCTTGCTGGCTTTGACCTTTCCGGCCATGCTCGATTTCTCCCGCGTTGAGTCACTCCGTCCGGCAACAGGGCGCGTATCTATATCACGCAAAGTCCGCTTTGACAAGTCCCCGAATGAAGCGCCGGCCTTCGCGATCGGATGGGCTCCCGTGAGGACGGCGGGCGAAGACCGCCGGAGCGAGGAGGCTAGGAGTAGGTGATCATCGAGTGGACGTGACAGTCATTCAGCTTGTCTCGGCCTTTGAGGCCGGTCAGCTCCACGAGGAACACGAGGCCGACGATCGTCCCTCCGAGCTGGCGCACCAGATTCACCGTCGCGGCGGCGGTCCCGCCGGTCGCCAGCAGGTCGTCGACGATCAGGACGCGCTCATCCATGTCAATCGCGTCCCGGTGAATGGCGAGGGAGTTGGATCCGTACTCGAGGTTGTATTTCACCTCGTAGATATCGGCCGGCAGCTTGCCCGGCTTGCGCACAGGCACGAACCCGGCGCCGAGATGGTAGGCCAGCGGGCTCCCGATGATGAAGCCGCGGGACTCGATGCCGACGATCTTGGAGATATGCTGGAAGCGATAGCGGGCCGTCAGGTCGTCGATGACGGAGCGGAAGGCTTTCGCGTCCTTGAGCAGCGTCGTGATGTCGTAGAACAGGATGCCGGGCTTCGGGAAGTTCGGGACTTCCCGGATCATCGATTTGTAGTCCATAGGTCTCAGACCTCTCGTCCTTACAGCAGGTCTTCCTGCATGATCATCCGCTTTTCGATCATCGTGCGGAGCTTGACCAGCGCCGCCGTCTCGATCTGCCGCACACGTTCCCGCGTCAGCCCCATCGTGCGGCCGATTTCCTCGAGCGTGTGCGAGTCACCGCCGTCGAGGCCGAACCGCATAAAAATCACGGTCCTCTCCTTTTCCGGCAGATGCCCGACCCACCGCATCACTTCCTGTCGCCGGCGAATCCCTTCCGCCGTCTTTGCCGGCGAATCCCCGGCCGGATCTTCGATGATGTCCCGCAGGTACGTGTCGGTGCGGTCGTTGATCGGACTGTCCAGGGAGTACGTGGTACGGATCAATTGCTTGAGCTCGGTGACCTCTTTCTCGGAGATCTTTAACCGCTCGGCGATCTCGTGAATCTTCGGCTCGCGCCCCAGCTCCTGCCCTTGCTTTTCCACTTCCGACAGGAACCGGTTCAGGCGCTCCACCACGTGCACCGGCAGGCGGATCAGCTTGCCCTGGTTGATGATCGCCCGCTCGATGAACTGGCGGATCCACCACGAGGCATACGTGCTGAAGCGGAAGCCGCGCGCGTAGTTGAACTTCTCCACGGCCTTGATCAGGCCGATGTTCCCCTCCTCGACGATGTCGGAGAACGGCAGTCCCCGGTTTATGTATCGTTTGCCGATGCTGACGACCAGGCGGAGATTGGACTCGATCATCCGCTCCCGGGCCTTGAAGTCGCCCTGCTGGACGCGCTTGCCGAGTTCCTGCTCCTGCTCGAAGGTCAGCAGCTGGGAATGGCGGATCTCCTTGAGGTAGCACTTGACGGCATCGAGCCCCTCGCCCCGCTCGCGTTCCCCGTACCGGTCGCTCTTTTCCTCGAGGGGATCCGAGGAGAGTGGCGTCGCAGCTTCCTCGTCCTCGGACGGGTCCAGCCCGGCTGTCAGGTCGTTGTCTCGCGCCATAGAGCGATTCCGTGTCCAGCAGGATCGCCGAATCCTCAGCTGCAGTCAGTACCAGATTCGAAAGTCGGCGTCCTGGCCGGTCGGCGAGCGCCACTGGATCTGCAGGTCATCCACGCGCGCTAATGCCGGGCCGGCTTTCAGCGTCAACAGAAACCCTTCGATGATTCCTCGGTCACCTTCGACCTCGACCTCGACGCGCCCGTCGTCCAGGTTCCGCACGCCGCCACGCAATCCGGCCCGAGTCCCGGCCCGCTGCACGAACGCGCGGTACCCCACGCCCTGGACGCGCCCCGTGACCAGGATATGCGCGCGCGTCACGCTGCGACGCTCCATCGTCCGGTCCGCCCTGCCTCACACGCACTCGTACGCGACCAAGCCAGAGTCAGGTCATGAGCTTGTCGATTTTCGCACACCCTGTGGCAAAAGCGAAGAAAGGATTGCTCTTCAGACTATGGTCGTTTGCAGCATACGGAACTGCCGATGAACGTGCACGCAGGAAGAACTTTTTTGCATCACAACGGATCGTGTGGGAGTGTTCAAGCCGGGGTGACGGTTACGGAACGATGGCCTTGTAAGAGAAGAAAGCCCCGATAATCATCGGGCGTTTAAGCCGCTTCCGTGAGTTGCACATGGTGGTCGGGGCGAGAGGATTTGGTCTCCACCGCCAGGCTCCGCCTGCGGCTCCGACCGGCCGGCTCGCTGACGGGCGCGCATGGCCTTTTCCTCCCTCGTCGGTCGGCGCTCGCCGGCTTCAAATCCTCTCGACGGTCCATTGGTAAGGTTCACATTATGGTCGGGGCGAGAGGATTTGAACCTCCGACTCCCGCGTCCCGAACGCGGTGCGCTACCGGGCTGCGCTACGCCCCGACTCCCGCTCTTTCACGGTCTCATCCTGTCAGCCCAACGGCTCGTATCGCATGCCGTGTGCCTCTGCGACGCCCTTGCACGTGACCTTGCCGCCGGTCACGTTGACGCCCCGCGCAAGACCCGGATCGGAGCGAATTGCACGTTCCACGCCGGCCGAAGCTATGCGGACTATAAAGGGTAGTGTGGCGTTGGTCAAGGCCAAAGTCGACGTGTAGGGCACGATGCCCGGCATGTTCGCCACGCCGTAGTGCAGCACGCCGTCCACGGCATGGACGGGATCGGAATGCGTGGTCGGGCGCGTCGTCTCGAAGCATCCGCCCTGATCCACGGCCACGTCCACGACGACCGCGCCCGGCCGCATGCGGGACACGACCGAGCGCGACACGAGCCGCGGGGCGCGGGCACCCCGCACCAGCACCGCGCCGATCACGAGATCGGCGTCCTCCACCGCCCGGTCGATCCAGGCCGGATGCGAGGCCAGTGTCGTGATCCGGCCGCGGTAAAGATCGTCGAGTTGCCGGAGCCGGTCGAGATCCTGATTGAACACGGTGACGCGCGCCCCCATCCCCACCGCAATCATCGTCGCGGCGCTGCCGACGACGCCGGCGCCCAGCACCACGACATGCGCCGGCGCCACGCCGGGCACGCCGCCCAATAACATGCCGCGGCCCCCTTGCAGTTTTTCGAGGTAGTGCGCGCCGATCTGGATCGACATCCGGCCGGCGATCTCGCTCATCGGCTTCAACATCGGCAGCGTGCCGTCAGGATGCTCCACCGTCTCGTACGCGATGCCGGTGACGCGGGCGTTCACCAGCGCGCGGGTCAGCTCGCCCGAGGCGGCCAGGTGAAGATACGTGAACAGCACCTGTCCGGGCCGGAAGAGCCCGTATTCGCCGGCCTGCGGCTCCTTCACCTTCACGATCATCTCGGCTTCCTGAAACACCTGCGCGTTGGACGCGGCGATATGCGCGCCGGCCTTGCGGTAGTCCTCATCCGAGAACCCGCTCCCGACGCCGGCCGAGGTCTCAACCCAGACCGTGTGGCCGGCCGCGCATAGCGTCCGCACCCCGTCCGGCGTCATGCTGACCCGGAATTCGTGATCTTTGATCTCCTTCGGTATGCCGATGATCATGGCCCCTCCCTCGACAACAGACCAATCTCGATTGTCGCGCCCATTATACTGAGTCCTTCCCGCACCTGACAGTCTCCGATCGATTTTTTCACCGTGGCCCCCGTGCGCACGCTCGCCACCTCCTGCGCTGGACAGTCTGCAAAACGCTGGTGTAAGATGGCGCCGCTTTTTCCGACGGGGGTGGAGGGGCTTGATGAACGAGGCGAGCGAGAGATTTTCCGCGGGACGGTGCGATGCGTGCGGATCGGAACACGGACCGCTGATGAAGCTCTCTTTAGGAAAGGACTTTTTTGGACGTGCCTATGATCGGCTGTCGCCCTCTGCGGACACCCGCCCCAAGTGGTACTGCGAATCGTGCTCCATGCACAAGAACCTTCAGCGGGACTTCCGGGACATCCGGGCGGAGTTCGACAAACTGTGCGCCGGCCAGCCGTCGGAGCTCGCCAGCAGCGACCACCTGCAGCGCGCTCAGTTGCGCCTGCGCGAGATCACAAAGCTGCTGCAAGGCCAGGCGGCCGCCTCCCGCTTGCTGGACCCCGCGGACGTCATCTCGCTGATTGGCCGATTCCAGGCCCGGGAGGGCGCTCCGAGCGCCACCAACACCATCACTCCGTGACGTCGTTCAAGCACCACATTTTCATCTGCCTCAATCAGCGCCCCAAGGACGATCCGCGCGGGTGCTGCGCCGACAAGGGCTCAGAGCGCCTGCACGCCTTCTTTAAACAGGAAGTGGAGCGCCTCGGATTGAAGGGCACTGTGCGGGCCAACAAAGCCGGGTGCCTGGACCACTGCGCCGACGGCCCCAGCGTCGTGATTTATCCGGAAGGCGTCTGGTACTGGATCGGTTCCGAAGCCGACGTGACCGAGATCATGGAGCGGCACATCCTCAAGGGCGAGGTCATCGAGCGGCTCCTGATGCCTGGCCACGAAGCCGACCGCTTGAAGAAGATCAAACCCTAGCCTATCTCCCTATACCCCTGTACCCCTCATCACCACGAGGCACCCCATGCCAGTTGAAGAGAAATGGAAAGCCAACCAGGAAAAGGTCGCCTTCATGAAGCGGTTTCCCGGGCTGACCGCGGCCTGGGAGCAGATACAGGGCAAGACCGTGGAGGCCGTGATGCCGCTGCCGTCCAAACCCGGTGCGGCGGTGCTCGTGTTTCACGACGGGAGCTTCGCCATCGCGCCGCCGCTCTCGCCGGAGCCGTGGGATCTCGGCGAAGGCCTCGCCGCCGCGCGCCGGCACCTGGAGCCCAAGCACAGGGCCGCCTATGTGGAGTATGATCGGCTCGTCACGCAGGATAAAGAGGCGCTGCGCGCCGCGCGCCTGGAAAAGATTCTGGGCGCGATCGAGAACAACATCGACCAGATTCCGGAGCTCAAGGACCGGCTGCGCGAGCTGGTGAAGCAATGGAAGTGAACGAGCGCCCCAAGAACATGTTGGAGATTTTCTCGCAGGGACTGTTCGAAGGAGTGACGCCCATGATGGTCGTCCGCGATCACCTCGTCCGCCATCCCGACCGCTGCACGCATAATGCGATCTGCATTCCGGTCTGCCCGACCGGGGCCTGGCTGTCGACCCCGCCCTACAAGTTCGACGCGTCACGCTGTGTAGAATCCTGCCGCCTGTGCCTCGACGCCTGCCCGTCGCAGGCGATCTATGCGGTGTTCCGGAAGGGGGAGAAGCGGCTGGTGCCGCAGAAGAAGTAAGACCGGAGGCTGGGCTGACGACCGGCGAGCCCGCTCAGGCTCCGCGATGATGCGTTGACCTCTTTGGGCTTTCGGTCATCGTACTCTTGGCCCCTCACCTCCTCCACCTCATGTTCCCGCCATCGCGGCAGCCTTCGAGGCTCATCCCGTCCATCCCAGCCTGAGGGGAAGTTGGTGATGGCTCGCTTGCAATTCATACCCACGTCTTAAGCGCCGTCGATTGGGGAGAGGTCAGCCCGACGGACACCCTTTCTGACTCGCAGCGAGTGATCCGGATCTCCTGCGGGCTGAGCGCCGGATGGACTGCAGGATCCGCGGTCTATCTCGGACAGTTGACCGTGGCGTCCTCTTGATAAGGCTCCGATTTCCTTTTAGACTTGATTCGTTGTGAGCTGCGTAGGCGCCCGCGCTACGCTGCAACAGTGGCCTGCAGCACACTTCCTAGTTAGGTGCAAATGCCAAAGAGTGCAGGAGAGTCGATGAAGACCTGCCCGGCATGCGGAAGTCCCATGAGGCTGCGGACCGCCCACCGCGGCCCGAACGCCGGCAGCCAGTTCTGGGGGTGCAGTCGCTATCCGGCCTGCAAAGAGATCGTTGAGTTCACGCCCACCGGGCCCGATGGTGATCCTTCTATCCAGACACCTTCGCCGCCTGCTGCGCCGCGAGCTTTTCCGGTCCATGCGGCCGCTGCACCGCGGGCAGGACAAGGGCAGAGCGCCTTCTTCCAGGCATGCGGGCTGCCCGCCGCGTTCGTGGAGTCTCTGCACATGGCCGGTGCCGACCGATCGCTGTTGCGCGCGGTTGCCCAGTGGCGGCTCGACCTCCCACTGCCGCATAGCGAGGGTGTGCCGCCCGAAGATCGCAACGTCATCGCGGTCGCCGAGTCGCTGCTCACCCGCGGTACCACCCCGCTCTGCTCGCAGTCTCTAGAGCGCGCTCTGGGAGCCGCGGCCGTGCCGCCCGACGACGCCAAGCCGGTCATCGAGGCCGTGCGCCGTGTCGCCTTCGTCCCGTCTTGCCGATTCCGTTCACTCCGGTTCGACAGCCCTGAGGAAGGCGCAGTTTTCGAGTGGGTACTGACGCTGGTCGAGCGCGAGGGGCTTCCTTGGTCGCTCGTCCCGCAGATAGAACTCGCCTCTATCAGTCCCGCCATCGATCCGCCCACCGCCGAGCGTGGGGATCTCTTGCTCGTGCACGCCGAGGGTGCCCCCATTCTCGTGGAGGTCGATGGCGCACAGCATGACGCCCACGGCGAGCGGGACGAGGGGCGCGACCGGGAGCTCAACGAGGCTGGTGTGCGCATCGTTCGCGTTCCAGCCAGCGAGGCCCGCGACGGCCGCGGCCCGAACCTCGATATGTTGAAGCAGATCCTGCTAGACGGGCGGCGCGACCTGCCATCGGAGACCGAACTCTCGCGGATCGTCCGTTGGTGCAAGTACTTCCACCAACTACAGCTGTCGCTGCTGGCGGCGCTACGCGGTGCGTGGCTCCGCCTCGATGCTCCTTGGTGTATCGGGGTCGCCCTGCCCGCCCAGCTCCGCGGCGACCCACAAGCCGCCGCGATCATCCCCCTCGCGGTAGCCGACCTGCTGGAGCTGCTCGGCCGCTTAGGGCGCCTGCTTGACCGGCCCCTTCCCGCGCGGGAGCCGCGCGTCACCATCGTGGGCGACGCCGCTGTCGACCATGAGCTGGACGTGCTGGTCGGCCAGGTGAAAGCCCTGTATGCGCGCTGGCATCGCCGCGAGCTGAAGGAGGACGCGCTTGTCATCCTGTACCGGGACGCCATCGCGCTGCGGGTCCGGCTGGATCGCCAAGTCGTGTCTGTCCCCGTGCTGGTGGCCCTGGCGGTCCGCACCGATGGGCAGAAGGTGGTGCTCGATCTGGAGGCCCTGACCAGCGAGTCGACGACGGCGTGGGGCGGCTTCCTGGAGAGTCTGATCGCGCGGGGTCTGCGTCGGCCTCAGTTGTGTGTCATCGATGGGAACGCGGGGTTGCGGGCCGCCCTCGAGACCAGTTGGCCGGGGATCGCCGTGCCGCGCTGTGTCGTCCATAAGCTGCGGACCCGGGAACGGCATGCCCCACGGCACGCGCGGGCGGAGCTCACGGCAGACTATCACCGAATGGTGGAGGCTGAGTCCGGGGCGCTGGCCCGGCAGGTGTCCCACGCTTCTTGGCCAAGTGGGAGAAACGGCTGCCCACGGTCGCCGCCAGCTTGCGCGAGGCCGGCGAGGAACTGCTCACGGTCTATCACCTGCCGCCCAGTCGGTGGAAGTCGGCGCGGACCACCAACGCAATTGAACGGCTCAATGGCGAGTTCCGCCGGTGCGTCAAGATACAAGGGGTGCTGCCAACCGCGGAGACCGCCGAGGGGCTGTTGGATGGGCTGTTGCTGACGGACCACATCCGGATGCGGCACATCGATGGGTGGCAGCACCTGGGTGCGATCCCAACGGCGCGGGCGACGACAGCCGCCGCCTGAGGGGGCTATTGGAGGTCAGGCCGGATGCCGATCGCCCTGTAAACGCCAAATGCGGAGGTCATTGTTCAGGCCATACGCGGAGAGAAGCCAATTTCTACAGGTAACGGGACACAACCTAGCAGTACGCGACGTGCCACTGTGCAGGAGAGGAAACGCCATGACACGTAAGACTCGAAGCCCACACGATGAGTTGCGTTCTGAGTACCGCTTTGATTACTCGAAGGCGGTTCGTGGCAAGTATTACCGCCGCCTGTTAAAGGAAGGCGCCAACGTTGTCGTGCCTGAACCAGATATTGCGAAGGTCTTTCAGGACTCAGCAGCCGTCAACGACGCGCTGCGTTCTTTGTTCGAGGTAACGCGTTCTACTCGGCGTCTAGCTACCCGCTCAAGCCGACCGGCGCGAAAGCACCCCGCAGACAGCGGCAGGCAGGTCACACCGCCTGTTTCCGCAGGTGGCCCCAGAGGGGCGGTCGCGACAGAGCCGCAGGCGGCAGTCCTCAGGCTACTTTGAGAAAGCCAACGGGTCGATCACTTCGAGGAACGGAAAACGGTGAAAATCCGTGTCGCGCGTGTAGATACGCCGAATCCCATACTCGCGCATGAGCACAGCGGTGTGGGCGTCGTGAAGCAGGTTGCCCCGAAGACCGTGGATCTCTCTGATCGTCGCTTCCAAAACCTGAGCATGATCTAGCCCTTGGGCTAAAACCCGAACACCTGGGGATTCCAGAAGCGAACGCACGAACTCCCACGCCTTGCCAGCCGAGAGCGGCTGACGAAACACACGCGGGTGGGTGCAAACGCGGAGAAACTCGTACAGAATCCCCCAGGTCGTATACCAGGGCCCCACTGCCTCCCGACACTGGTTCACGAAGGTGCGGGCCACCTCATGCTCCTGGCATCCTCGGTTGAGCGCGTAGACGAAAATGTTCGTGTCAACGACGAACACTACCGCCCTTCCATGGCTTGGTACAGGGCTTCACGGTCAGCAATATCGACCAGCGCACCGCCGAGATTCGCGCTCGGGAGCGGCGGGAGAGGTCCGCGTTTGCCTTTGCGCGGCTCGAGCAGAAGTCGCAGTGCAGCTTCAACGAGCTCGGAGATAGTCTTGTTCTGCCGAGTCGCCTCCTCGCGAAGCCGGGCCATGATCGTGTCATCGATGACGAGGGTGGTCTTCATATGGGAAACCATACGCTGAGGACGGCTACAAGTCAAGACGCCGCCTACCCGACTTGCTTCCGCAGGTGGCCCCAGAGGGCGGTGGAGACGGAGTTGCAGCCGAAGGTGAGCGTCGTCAGAGCGATGAGGCCGTACACTTCGCGCTTGGAGATTTTGACGTTCACGGCGGGGTTCAAGAGGTCGGCCGAGCGCGCGACCTCGCGGAGCGTGCCGCCGGCGAAGAGGATCGGCCACATGCAGGAGAGACGCAGACGGATTTCTTGGCGCGGGATCGCCATGGTGTACAGCCAGCCCTGGTCGAGATGCTCCAGCGCGGTGCGGAGGAGCTTGACCACAACAGGTCTGAAGGCCGGCAGGCTGTCCGGCTTGAGCAGGTCGGCCGGTGCGAGGCCCGTCTCGCGGAGCAGGGACTCGGGAATGTAGCAGCGCCCGCGCTGTAAGTCCCGCGCGATATCCTTGAGGATGTTCGTGAGCTGTAAGCCTTTGCCGAACCGCACGCCGATCGCCGCCATGCGTTCCTTGTCCCACGACGCCAGGGCCGGCACGTGTGCGCAGGTCATCTCGGTCCAGAACTCGCCCACACAGCCCGCGACGTAGTAGGTGTAGCGGTCAAGGTCATCCAACGTCTTGAGCGGGGTCAGATCTTTTGCCGAGTCACCGGGGAAGACCGTCAGATCCATCTCCATGCCGTTGGTGAGCGTGGTCAGGAGCGTGCGGAGGCGCTCCCGGTCGTCCGGCGCAAAGGCCTGATAGACGCGGAAGCAGTCGTCGAGGTGTTCCAGCAAGGTGCGCTCGCCCGACCGCCGTTGATGCGGAATCAGCGTGGTCTGGATCGCGCGCACCGCCGGCCAGTCCACCTGATCCTCGACAAACTGGGCCTTGAACTGCTTCAGATAGAGAAGGCGGCTGCTGCGTTCGATCAGGTCGGTGTCCGCGATCGTGTCGGCCGCACGCGCGAACAGATAGGACAGGCTGAGCTGGTCGCGGACGCACGCTGGGACGATCCTGAGGTTCAGGTAAAAGGAGCGCGAGACCTGTTGGAGGATCGTGCGGAGGAGGTCGTGGCGGAGCGCGTCGGTGTCGGCTGTGGCAGTCACGGCCCTACTGAACTTCCAGGCGCCCTTCCATGCCCTTTTCCCGATGGCTCTTAAAGAAGAGTAACTGCTTGTCGCAATAGAACGTGTACGTGCCGGGCTGCGCCGGGGTGAAGCGAACGGTTGCGGTTTTGCCGGCCCCGACATTCTGTTCAATGCTAAGCCCGGCAGCCTGATCCTTCAGCACAAAGTTATGAGGCACTAGGGTCGTCACGCTGGTGAGGGTCAGCTCCACCGGCTTGCCGGCCTGGACAATCAGATGCCCAGGGCTGTACGAATAGCTGTCGAGCGTGATCATGGCTCGCTGCACCCCGTCCGGTCCGACGGAGGCGACCACAGGCGTCGAGGCGGCCGGCGGCCCTTCGGCCGCGAAGAGCAGCCCCGCGACACTGACCAGGAGCGCGATGACCGTCGAGAGAAGGCTCCGGCCTAACCTTCCATCTGCCCCGTGCATGGCGCCCTTCTATCAAAAGGTGGGGAGCTCGTCAACAACCGCTTGACGAAAGGCCGCTTTCCGGGTCCTTGACTCAGTCATGGGAGCGCTTATCTCAACGCGCGATTATCTTGGGAACCGGGCAGATTGGGTGATTTTCCCCACCCTTGCCATGTATAATGTGGGCCAGTGCGAGGCGGTCGAGCGCGTCGCGACCGCGATGAGTATCTAAGGAGGACCGAGATGAAATGGATTAAGGGTATCGGGCTGTTGCTGATCTCCAACCTGTTGATCGGCATCGCCCTCTTCGTTGTCTTCAATGTACTGGCATATGTAGTCCTGCCGGCGTTCGGCCTTGACCTTCGCGCCACGGCCAACCTGGACATCCTGCTCTATGCGCTGGTACTCGGGTTCGGCGGTGCGTTTATCTCGCTGGCCTTCTCCAAGCAGATGGCCAGGGGCATGCTGAACTGCGTCGAGATCACGCAGCCGCGCACGCAGGCCGAGCACGTGATCTTCGGAACGGTTCAGGAGATTGCCCAGCGCCTGCGCGTCACGATGCCCGAGGTGTGGGTCTATGATTCGCCGGACCCCAACGCCTTCGCCACCGGCCCCACGAAGAACCGCGCGATGGTGGCGGTGTCGACCGGCCTGCTGAATAATCTGAACGAGCGGGAGGTCAAGGCGGTGCTGGCGCACGAGATGGGCCATGTCTTCAACGGCGACATGTTCGTGACCACCGTGCTCGCCGGGCTCATGAACACCTTCGTGTACTTCATCGCGCTGTGGATCCGCCGCTTCTTCGCCGAACGGGATCAGGCCGCCCTTGGCTTCATGCTCTCATTCGTGATCGAGGTCGTGCTCAGCATCCTGGCGATGCTCGTGATCAACTGGCACTCCCGGCACCGGGAATACGCCGCTGATGCCTTCTCGGCCAAGACCTACGGCAAGGATTCGATGATCTCGGCCTTGCAAGGCCTTGCTCGGTGGGCCAACCGCGCGCAGATGGAGGCCGCTCCGCAGGATGCGCTGGCGACGATGAAGATCGCCGGACGATCGGGCGGCTTCATGGCCTGGTTTGCCACGCATCCGCCGATCGAAGCGCGCATCGCGGCCCTTCAGCGATTGCCCTTCTGACCATTCCCGGAGACGCGCGGCGATGCGACGCGCGATGCTCATCGTCTTCGGATGGCAGCTAACTCTCCTCGCCTCCTACAGCCCCGGCTACTGAACGTAGCCGGGGCTAACAGGAAGCCCCACTATTTTTTGATGAAACTGATGTGCTCCTTGTATTGCTGAATCGCGGCGCCAAGCGCATTTTTCCCTAACGGGATATTCGCCTCCAGCGCCGCTTCGACCTGCGGGTCGTCGATGATCACTTCATACCGGTCCTGCACCTGCGTCAGCACCATGCCCTTGGTAATGTTGCGCGGCATGAAGACTTCCTTCCAGACTTCTTTCTCGACCAGGCAGACGTCTCGGAATCGCTCATAGAGCAACGTGAGCTTCTCCGGCTCCGTGACCTTCATCTGATGACTCTCCCGATAGAGTTCCTTAGTCGTGACTCTCGGCTCTCCGTTATCAGCTATCAGCCATTCGCCCAAAGCCCTCAGCCCTCATGGGCCTTCGTTGAAGCTTCGGCCCATCCGCCGGAAGCCTCCCGCCTTTGTTGGGCGCTCCGGCGGGCCGCCGAGGCCGTGGCGAAGGAGCTGGAGGGCGGGCGCATGACCGCGCCCCCGCGACGCTCCTCTGGGCAAGCCCGCCGGAGCCTTGACGGCGGGTCAGTGCTCGTGCGAGCACCCGCCCCCCTCACCGTCGTCGTCCGGCATAGAGGATGGCGCGGGAATCCCCGTGATGTTCAGCGGGGTCGGATCAGGGGTGGAGCCGCCGACCGCGCCTGATCGCGCGGCAAAGCTGGAAAATACGCGGCGCACCGGCGCCCCGCAGTCCCGGCACTCCGTCACCGGGGCCTCAGACATCCGCTGCAGATACTGCGTGCGTCCGTTGCATGGCGGTTGCCGCCGGCATTGGTCTGCCAGGTATTCGTAGATCGGCATGCGTGTGGCGTGTCGGGCGAGCAGGCCTCCGGTGGGGCTATTTCGGCGCAGTGCCGTTCGTGGAAGCCGCAGTCTCCGCGATCTTGAACCGCATCGTCCCCACCTGGTTGACGGCGTGGAACGGTTGCTGGCCCAAAGGCGTCACGTAAATCTTCACCAGATAGCTGCCGGTCTTCCAGCCACCATCCGGCTTCTTCAATTCCAGGAAGCCGTACCGCTCATGCCCCGGCACCTCCAGCGTGTCCTTGCCGACCGGCGCAGAGCCGATCTTCCCGTCGGCCTCCTCCAGAAACCACTGGGCGCTGAACTGTGCGGGGTCCTCGAGCGGCGCCACTTCGAATACGATGTACACAGCCGGGGCATCGGGCGGGAACACGGTGGTACCCGGCTCGATCGGCTTGAGTCGCGGGTCCTGGGTGTACCAGCCCTTCCGTCCAAACGTGTCCCACTCGACTTCGTACCCCTTCGCCATCTTGATCCAGACGAAAATGGACTGGGGCACGCCACGCTGCTGCACATCGAACGACGGGCCGACGCTCGGCTCGAACTCGGTCTGGCTTTGCTCCTTGGGTACCAGCAAATCCTTTGCCGATGCGGGACCGGCTGGACAAATCAACCCTAGAAGGAATCCACCAGCAAGGAGGCTCGCCAACCATGGATAGCCGCTTGCCCTTCTACCCCCAGTCATCGCGCACCTCCCCGCCCTGACGAGCGAAGATCCGCATGATCGATCGACCAATTAAGCCTAATGCAAGTCCGGCCGACAAAGCAACTCATGTGGCTCTCTCCCCCCATGAGGTCTGCTGCAACCTTCTGCGAGGACCTTTGCCCCTGCTCTGCTATAATCCAGCTTAGAGCATGAGAGATAGGGCAGCTCTCCAACCCTGATCCAGCGGCTGCATCCCTTTCATCAGTAGTGCGTCGTCGCGAGTGGCGTCCGGATCGTCGCCACGCTTGATATCAATGAGCGGATCGTCGGACCAGAGTCAGCGGGCCAGGGAACTCGGCCGGCGCTACGGTATCCGTGACGGCGCCTGTCAGGCCGTGATGGTCGGGGGCGGCGAGCAGTATCTCTCGGCCTTTGCCCTGCTGCTGCACGCGTCCGCCGTCCAGATCGGGCTGCTCTCGGCCCTGCCGCAACTGGTCGGCACCTGGGCCCAGTGGCTGTCGGTCCAGGCGCTGCACCGGGTCCAGCATCGGAAAACCGTCATTCTGACCGGCACCATCGGCCAGGCCGCGATGTGGCTGCCGCTGCTCGCCCTCCCCTTGCTGTTTCCGAGCGACGGCCCTTGGCTGCTCATCGCCTGTGCGGTCGCCTATTTCACGATGGGCCATTTTACCACGCCGGCCTGGAACAGCCTGATCACCGACCTGGTCCATCCGGATGAGCGCGGCACCTATTTCGCCCGCCGTGCGCGCATCATGGCAGTGGTGAACTTGCTCGCGCTGTGCGCGGCCGGGCTGATCCTGCATACGGCCAAGGTCTGGGATGCCCCGTGGATCGGCTTTGCCTTGATCTTCCTCTGCGCCGCAACCGCACGCGGGGTCTCGACCCACTACCTGTTCCGAATCGATGAATCGGCCGCGCCGCAGACGCGCGAAGCGCGCTTTCGCTTGTGGCACTTCCTGCGTCACGAACGAGGGCCGAATTTCCGGCGCTTCCTGCTCTTCTCCGGGCTCATGCACATTGCGGTGCTGATCTCCGGTCCCTTCTTTGTCGTGTACATGCTCCGCGATCTGCACTTCTCTTACTGGGAGTACGGTTCCTGGCTCGCGGCGGGCACATTAGGACAGTTCCTCAGTTACGCCCCCTGGGGCCGGCTGGGCGACAGATACGGAAACAAGAAGCTCCTCACCATCACCGGCCTGCTGGTGCCGTTTCTGCCGATGCTGTATTTGATCAGCACCAACGTCGTGTTCCTGCTGGGCGTGAACTTCGTGGGTGGGATCGTCTGGTCAGGTCTCTCGCTGGGCCTGCAAAACTATGTCTTCGATGCGGTACGGGCGGAGGATCGGGCCAAAGGCGTGGCGGCCTACAACACGGTCAACTCGGTGGGCTGGTTCCTGGGCGCCATGCTGGGGAGTTGGCTGGCCACCATCGTGCCGGCTCGTCTCGCGCTCGCAGGGTGGGAGTGGGCCCTGGCCTCCAACCTGCCCTTCGTCTTCTTCATCTCCGGGGTCCTGCGCCTGCTGATCTCCCTCACGCTCTTGCGGACGTTCAGGGAGGGCCGCGCCGTCGAGCCGATCTCCCACCGGAGGCTGCTCTCTGAGCTCCCCCTGATCAAGCCGCTGGCCGATGCGCTCAACGGCCGGGACGGGAGGTGAGGCGCCTTACGGCTGCCCGCTGCCCTGCCCCGCCTCGCGTTCCGCTTTCTTCCGCTCATCCTCCTTCATCTTCTCGAACGTGAAGTCCGCATCCTTGCGGATCTGCGTCTGCTCCTGTCGGCTCGGGGGCCCGGACGGATCGCCCGCACAGCCCCAGGCGGACAGCGCGCCTACCGCAATGGCCACGCTCACCAGCATCGTCACCAGTCGATTCATGCGCTCTCCTTTCCTAGTTGGCTGGGCCTAGTATTGAAACGCGTGCCTCAGATCCGCGATCGTCCGGCTCACGCCCCGGTCCACCGCCTCCAGCAAGTGGGGTTCCGGGTACATCCCGCTCAGGAGCAGTCCGGCGCGCTCGGCGAACCGCCCCATCGGCGCCGTGACCACATTATGGAACACCACCTCTCCGCTTTCCACCAGAATGATCTTGCTCGTCACCGTCAAGGGCGGCATCACGCCGGAATAGCGGGCCCAGACTTGATCCCGCAAGGACGGACTCTCGATCCGGTAGATCAGCACGCTGTCCACGCCCAAGAGCCGCCCGATCCGGACTGCGCTGTCGTCGTAAACCGAGCCGCCGATCTGGAGCCGCTGTTCGCCGAGAATCTCGGCCAGATCCACGCGGTCCACGATCTGCAGGAAGGGTCGCTGCTCCTTGAGCTGCAAGGCCGCGCTTTCCAACCGGGAGTACGCGTCGGTCAGCGCGCGGTGATGGGGTTTCGGATAGAGAACCGCGAGCCGTTGGATGTGGATCGGCACCCGGAGGGAGGACGAAATGGTGTTGCGGACCGGGACACCGCGTTCCACATGCCCATCCGTCGCCTGGCAGCCTGCCAGCAAGAAAAGAAGAAGCGGGCCAATCGCGAATCCGACCGCGTCCGACCGCCGAGCCATGGCTGGTGCCCCGATGCTCCAGCAAGACCGCTGCACTGAAGCGCGATGCTGAGTTGCACTTTCATCTTACTGTACGGCAGGAGCCAAAACCACTCCCGCCGGCGGCAGCTCTCCGTGCGGGGCAGCGAAGGGTTGACTGCCGACACCTGGGGGACTATCCTCGCGCGAACCAGGAAGCGGGATTCCGCAAGGAAAAGGAGCGTCTATGCCGCTCGCAGACAAGCTCAACGAAGACCTGAAACACGCGATGAAGGCCAAGGACCAGTTACGGATGGACGTGATCCGGATGGTCAAAGCCGCGATCCTGAACAAACAGATCGAGCTCAAGAAAGAGCTGCTGGAGGATGCTGAGATTGCCCGCGTGATGACCACCCTGGTCAAGCAGCGCAAGGAAGCGGTCGAGCAGTATCAGAAAGCGAACCGGCAGGATTTGGCCGACAAGGAGCTGAAGGAGATCGCGATCATCGAGGGCTACCTGCCGAAAGCCTTATCACCGGACGAGATCGCGAAGGTGATCGAGGGCGTGATCGCCGAGACCGGCGCCAAGACGCTCAAAGACATGGGCGCGGTAATGAAGGCCGTGATGATCAAGCTCACCGGACAACCGATAGACGGCAAGCAGATCAGCGACCTGGTGCGAGGGAAGTTGCAGGGGTGAGGCTCGGTTGCCGAAGCCCAGGGGATTTGCCCCCCTCCGTCGCCGGCTCAGCCCTGAATCTTGCCTCACCGGCTCCTACACAAAGGGGGCCAGCCCCCTTGTACGATCCCCACGATGGGGACACACCCCCTTGGGATCCCCCGCTCGAAGGTTCACATCCTCTTCAGGAGGCCTTCTTGGCCTGCCAGCCGAAGCCTTGGCGAAGGCTGGTGGAGGGCAGGGGATTTGAACCCCCGACCCCGACGTTGCGAACGTCGTGCTCTCCCAACTGAGCTAGCCCCCCACCTAGGCCAAGAGCAGATGGCTTATGGCTGATAGCTAGAAGCAGACTAGAAAAGAAGCTCCGAGTGCCGATTCGATTTACCCGCGGGTCTTGCCGGGCAACATCGCCGCGGGCGATCGGCCCGCGGAAAAGACTGGGAGGAACGACCGGCGCTCGGAGCCGCGCGTATTATACACAAGTCGGTTGTGACTCTCTACTGCGCCGCTAATTCAACGAATCGGCCAGGTTCCATTCCACCAGGGCGCGCTCGGTCAGGATGCGCATGAACCGCGGCCGCAGGACAAGATCGAACACATCCTCCTTCCCCGGACAGAGTTTCAGGACCTGCCGGCGGGTGTGCTCGATCACGTCCAGCGCTTCCTCACGACTCAGGGACGCACAACGAAGATAGTAGGCGGCGACATCCACCGTGGCCCGCAGGCGATTCATGCGGACTTGCTCTTCAAGGATTTCGTGGTTAGAGTCCATCGCTTTAAGAAGGAGCTTATGGCTTAGGCGGAGCGGACAAGCGCCTGATGGCTAGTGCCGTTCCACCTTTTTCGAGAAATAGCTCATGTCGTGGGCCGTGATGGGTACTGAGGCAACAAGCTTTGCATCGCTTCCCTGCACCAAGTTGGAACAGCACTAGCCCGGGGCCACGATGGCGCCGGCCCCGGTCTCCGACGCCCCAGTGACGATCACTCGCCGACCTTCGACTCGAAGGCGTCCCTCGGCGTAGAGCTGGATCGCGCGCGGATAGATCTTGTGCTCCTGCTCGAGAATACGCGCGGCCAGCGTGTCCGGCGTGTCGCCTTCAAGAACGGAAACCGCCGCCTGCATGATGATCGGGCCGTCATCCACGCCCTCGGTCACGAAGTGCACGGTGCAGCCGGAGACCTTCACGCCCCAGTCCAGCGCTTTTTTCTGCACCTCGAGGCCAGGGAACGCCGGGAGCAGCGATGGATGGATGTTCAGGATGCGATGCGGATAGGCCTGGATCAGCACCGGTGTCACGATCCGCATGTAGCCCGCCAGCGCGACCAGCTCCACGTCATGCTTGCGCAGCACGTCGAGGATAGCCCGATCATAGGCCTGCCGAGATTCCTCCTTGTTGTCCGACCGGGTCGCGTATGGCCTGGGATCGAGATAGACATCGGTCAGGCCGTGCTTGCGCGCGCGCTCGAGGGCCGGTGCTTCCCCCTTGTTGCTGATCACCACCTCGATCTTCGCCCTGAGCGTCCCCGCCTCGATCGCGTCGATGATTGCCTGCAGATTGGAGCCGCGGCCGGAGGCCAGGACGCCGATCCGGAGCCGGCCCCCCGCCCTACTTGCCTGCGCTTTCGACATACTCCACCCGACGGCCGGCCTGCCCGGCCGGCATCATCTCGCCGATGCGATAGCCGCGATCCCCCAACTCCGTCGCGCGGGCGATCACACGGTCCGCCTGCGCGTCAGGGACCACGAGCACGAGGCCGATCCCCATGTTGAACACCCGGTACATCTCCTCGTCGTTCACCCGGCCCATCTGTTGAATGACGCGAAAGATCGGCGGGACCGGCCACGCGCCACGATGAATCCGCGCCCGACACTCCTTAGGGAAAATCCTCGGGAGGTTCTCGGTCAGCCCGCCGCCCGTGATATGCGCGACGCCTTTGATCGTGAACTCAGCCGCCAGCGAGAGGATGTGCTTGGCATAGATGCGCGTGGGGGTCAGCAAGACCTCCCCTATGGGTCGATCCAACTCGGCCACACGGCTGGTCACCTTCAGTTTGCCGTCCTCCAGCAAGACTTTCCGCGCCAACGAATACCCGTTGCTGTGCAGGCCGGTGGAGGCCAGGCCCACCAGCACGTCGCCCGCTCGGATCGCTCGCCCATCAATGATCTTGGAGCGATCCACGACGCCGACGGCAAAACCGGCGAGGTCGTACTCCCCGTCCGGATAGAACGAGGGCATTTCCGCTGTTTCGCCACCGATCAGCGCGCACCCGGCCTGCCGGCATCCCTCGACGATCCCGCGCAGGATCGCCTCGGCCTTGCCCACGGACAGCCTACCGGTTGCCACATAGTCCAGAAAGAACAGCGGCTCAGCCCCGCTCACCGCGACATCGTTGACGCACATGGCGACCAGATCAATGCCGACTGTGTCGTGCTTATCCATCAGGAAGGCGATCTTCAGCTTCGTGCCAACCCCGTCCGTCCCCGACACGAGCACGGGCTCCTTGTACCGATCGGCCTGAAAGCGGAACAGGCCGCCGAACCCCCCCAGGTCGGTCAGCACCTCGGGTCTGAACGTCGAACGGACGAGCGGCGTGATCCGGCGCACGAATTCGTTGCCGGCCTCAATGTCCACGCCCGCTTGGCGGTAGTCGGTCATCTTCCTGACGTTTGGTTTGTTGAGCCCGTTAGGTCCGTTGAGCCCGTCAGGTCGGCCGAACGAGGTATTTCCGTTACGGAGCCAACCGGCTCAACCGACACAACGGGCACAACACTCTGTTTCCGGGTGGATCATACCGGAGCGGGGAAACACGGTCAACGCGCGAGCTCCACAAGGGTCTCCAGGTGGGCCGTTTGTGGAAACATGTCGAAGGGTTGTAGGCGCGAGAGCCGATACCCTCCGGCGGTGAGCCAGCCGAGGTCGCGGGCGAGGGTCGCCGGATCGCAGGAAAGATAGAGCACGCGCGGCACTTCCAGTCGCAGCACCTCTCGCACGCACTCGCGGCTGAGACCGGTGCGCGGCGGATCCACGATGATCACGTCGTAGTCGCCTGGCTGCACCTCCACGAGCAACTCCTCCGCCCGCGCGTGGCGGAACCGCGTGCGCCCCACGTGGTTGATCTTCGCCGCATGCCGCGCGTCGGCGACCGCGTGGGTGTTTCCATCCACCAACGTCACGAGCGCACCGCGACGCGCCAACGGCAGCCCCAATGTGCCGATGCCGGCATGCAATTCGAGCACGCGCAGGCGTGCCTCTCCACCCTCGGAAGATCCCGACAAGGCCCAGTCGCCGACTGTTTGCGAGAGCGTGGCGTTGAGCACCCAGTTGGCTTGCATGAACGACCGCTCGCTGATGCGGAAACTCAGATCCGCCAACCGGTCGGTGATCCAGTCACGCCCTCGTACCCATCGGCCGCCGCCTTGCGCCGTCGCCACTTGCCCGATGACGCCGGGAACGTCCTGAAACAGGTCGAACAAGCGCTCGGCACTGCTCCTGCCGGTCGGCTCGATCCGCCAGGTGAGCAGGACTTCTCCGGCTGACGTGGACCATCGGACCTCGACCGACTCCAGCCGGACGGGCAGTCTCGTCTGTGCCGCCAGCCGTCCGTTGACGGTGCCGATCACCTCGCGCAGAGCATCCGGCACCAGCAAACAGCATGACGCCGCCACCGGCCGATGCGAGCCTTCTTCGTGAAAGCCTAACGCGAAGCCGCGCCCCTCACGGAACACCACGAACCGGACCGCGCTCCGGTAGCCATAGGGCGTCGGCGATGGCACCACTGGTGCCACGTCTTCGACCGTGAGTTTGCCGACGCGGGCCAGGGTCTCCTTGAGGATCGCCGCCTTGTGCGCGAGCTGTGCCTCGTAGCGCAGGTGCTGCAACTGACATCCGCCACAGGCTTCATAGACGGGGCACGGGGGCGCAACCCGATCGGGCGAGGGAACGAGCACCTGGCTGACCATCGCTTCCCGATACTGCTTGTGCGCCGTCCCACCGGTCACCGCCACCGTCTCGGCCGGTATCGCGCCGCGCACCAGCAAGACCTTCCCGTCCACCCGGGCCAACCCCCACCCGCCCTGCACGAGCTTCTCGATCTTGACGGTGAAGGTCTCCTCAGGCATGGCTATTGGCTTCCCCACTGCTCATGCTCACTTTTGTGGCTTCTTCGTCCGGCCACGCGCTTGCGCGTTATAATATACGTGTGATATATGTGCCGCAACCGGTCATCACAGGCGGCGGAATGGCGACCAAGGTAATGACCAGCATCTATCTCACTCCTCAGCAGAAGCGCCGATTGGCCAGCCGGGCCAAGCAGCGCCGAACGACAGTGTCCGAAGAGATCAGGACGGCGCTCGACAAGCATCTCAGCGCTGCCGGGGAGGAAGACGAGCTGCAGCTCAGCCTTCTGGTCACCGAAGCCAACAAGGCACTGGATCGAATGATTCGCAAACTTGACGAGGCACACGCCGCCTTCACTCAGCTACAGCGGGGCCTCACGCCGAGGCATTCATGAGCTGGGCAGCCGAGGCGCACGCTGCCTTACGGAAGATCATCGCGCTTGAGGTGAGAGTAGCTACACTCGCCGGCGATACGCAGGAAATCGCTCGGATCGTGCGCGATCTCGATCGCCGCCTGGTCAAGGTGGAGACCAAACTGGAAGTGTACGAGCGCCTCAGCGAAAAGCCTCGCCCTCGCCGTCTTAAATCCGACGAGTGACAGCCAACCAGCCGGCCGCTTCGGTTGCTGCCTTTCAGCTTTTCCCCCGCCTGCCCCGCACGTGCTTCTCACTGGTGAGGGTCACAGGCTGCTCTACCACGGGAAAAATGCAGCTTCCCGGTGTGACTTACGATGAGTTGCATTATACTGCGAACGAGTGTAGGCGACACCAACCGACTGTGGAGTTTCGACTATGAAGCGGTTTTCAGCGGTCCTACTGTTTCAATTCCGAAAGACCGGCAGCACCAAAAAACGGCGGCTTTGCGAGCTCCGCATCATCACCTTCAAGAAGCGTTCTGCACGGGAAGCGCTTGCTCATGCACGACGCCATGGCAAGGCGGACGAAATCAACTGGGTCCACTTCGATGGGAAACGAGTCTATCGGGAATTCGTTGGTGTGGCTGAGCTGATGGATCTGGCCATAGGGACCACGGAGTCGGAAAGGGAGGAGGTTCGGACGAGGAGAGCCGGAACCCTACGACTGAATCCCCTCTACTGACCGCCCGTTTCCGCCAACCACACTCCCATCACCGGAATAGCTGAGCTACATGTGTTTGCTTTCACTCTCCACTACTGCAGGTGCGTGTCGCGGCGGGGAGACAAGCGACCTTGCGGGCGAGGCGCGCTGCGGCTAGAGCTCCCTCAGCTTTCCGGCCGCAGCTCCACGCCCAGCATCTTGATCTTCCGATGCAGGTGGCTGCGCTCGATCTGGAGGTCGTCGGCCGTGCGGGAGATGTTCCAGTTGTTCTCGCGGAGCTTGCGCGCGATGTACTCGCGCTCGAACGCATTGCGCGCGTCACGGAGGGAATCGAAATTCTTGGCCGCGAGCGTGCTCCCCGGAGCAGACGCCGCCTCACCGGCCGCGACCCGCGCGGCCGGTTTCGCCTGGAGGAAAATCGCGACATGGGACGCATCGATCACCGGGCCCGGCACCATGATCATCAGCCGCTCGATCAGATTGCGCAGCTCACGGATGTTACCGGGCCAGTCGTAGGACTCCAACGCCTGCAGCGCGTCCGGTGCCAGCTCCTTCAGCTTCAACCCCTGTTCCTCGGCGTGGGACCGGATGAAGTGGCGGGCCAGCAGCGAAATGTCCTCGGGGCGCTCGCGCAGCGGCGGGACCTCGATCGGCAGCACGTTCAGCCGATAGTACAAGTCATCGCGAAAGCTTCCCTTCTCGATCTCCTTCGCCAGATTCTTGTTGGACGCGGCGATCACGCGCACGTCCACCTTGATCAGCTTGGTGCCGCCCACCCGGTTGAACTGCTGCTCCTGCAGCGCCCGCAGGACCTTGGCCTGCGTGCTGAGGCTCATATCGCCGATCTCATCCAGGAACAGCGTGCCCCCGTCGGCCTGTTCAAACTGTCCGCGCTTCATCGCCGTCGCGCCGCTGAACGCGCCGCGCTCGTGGCCGAACAGCTCGCTCTCGATCAGCGTCTCCGGGATGGCGGCGCAGTTCACGGCAACGAACGGCTTCTCCCGCCGAGGGCTCTCCATGTGGATCGCGCGCGCCACCAGCTCCTTGCCCGTGCCGTTCTCACCGGCGATTAACACGCGCCCGGTCGTGGGGCCGGCGGTCGCGATCAGCGCGCGCAGTCTCTGCATCGCTGGCGAGTTCCCGACCAACTCGAAGCGCCGCTGCACCTTCGTGCGCAGGCTCAAGTTTTCTTCCTCCAACCGGCGCTGATCGAGGGCATGCCGCACGCGCAGCGTGACGTTTTCCAACGAGAGCGGCTTCTCGATATAGTCATAGGCGCCCAGCTTGATCGCCTTGACGGCCGTTTCGATCGAGCCGTGGCCGGACATCATCATGACCAGGACCCGGGGGGCCTGCTCCTTGAGCTTCTTGAGCGTCTCGATCCCGTCCATCTCGGGCATCCAGATGTCCAGCAGCACCAGGTCGGGCGGCTCGGTGCCGGCCAGCTTCAACGCCTCCACCCCGTTCTTCGCCACCGCCACCTGATATCCCTCATCCTCCAGGATGCCGCTGAGAGAGTTCAGGATCGGCACTTCGTCATCTACGATCAGAATTGATTTACCCATATTCTCTCTCGTCGTTCATTTATCGTGAAGCGCGCCTAAGACCCGCTTTGGCCCATACGCTTCACGCGCTTCTCAGACCGGTAACTCAAACGTGAAGACGGCGCCCTTGGGCTGGTTGTTCGCCGCGCGGATCTGGCCTTCGTGGTCGGTGATGATGCGCCGCACGATCGCGAGCCCGAGCCCCGTGCCGGTTCGCCTGCGGGAGAAGTGCGGCAGGAAGAGCCGATCCTGGTCCCCGGGGTTGATGCCGATGCCCTCGTCCGCCACCGTCACCACCGCCCGGTGGCGCTTGGTGTCGAATTTCGTCGTCACCCAAATCCGTCCCTTCTGGCTCATCGCATGAACCGCGTTGTCGAACAGGTTCACGAACACGCGGGTGAGCTGCTCGCGGTCGAAGTTCAGCGGCGGCAACGTCTCGTCCAGTTCCGTGATGAACTCGACATCACGGTGCGCCGTCTTGTACAGGGCCTCGACCTCCCGGATCACGTCATGCAGCGACTGCCGCGTCATCTGGGGCGCGGGCATCCGCGCGAACTTCGAGAATTCGTCCACCATACGCTTGAGCGCGTTCACCTCGTTGACGATCACCTCGGTGGACTGGGTGAAGATCTGGTCGAAGTCCGGGGCCTTTTCGCTGAACTTCTTCCGCAAGCGCTGCGCCGAGAGCTGGATCGGGGTGAGCGGATTCTTGATCTCGTGGGCTATCTGCTGCGCCACCTCCTGCCAGGCCGCGACCTTCTGCGCCTTGATCAACTCCGTCAGGTTTTCGAACACCAGCACGAACCCAAGGTCCTGCCCGCTCTCATTTCGCATGCGCGAGAGGTTGAGGCCGATCATCAGCGGCTTGCCTTGCACTTCCAGCACGCCTTCCATTGACAGGCTGTCCCCGCGTTCCGCCATCAGGTGGTCATAGACGTTCAGGAACAGATCCAGCCCCAGCTCTTTGAACGCCTCGCTCACCGGACGCCCGCGCAGCCGTTCGGAGACGACGGCCAGGATGCGCTCCGCCGCGGGGTTGACCGTCGTGATGACCCCGGTTCGGTCGATGGACAAGACGCCCGACGCGATGTTGTCCACCACGGCCTGGGTGTACGCGCGCCGACCGTCCAATTCCAGGTTGGAGCGCCGGAGCGACAGGTTGACCTCCTCCAACTGGTCCTTGCTCAGCCGGAGATCCGCGGTCATCCGGTTGAACGAGTCCACGAGCGTGCCGATCTCATCCGTCGCCTTGATCTTGATTTTGATGTCCAGGTCACCGTGCGCGACCGCTTCGGTCGCTTCCGCCAGGCGCTGGATGGGCACCGTGATGCCGCGCGCCACGTAGAAGCCGAACCAAGTCGCGCCGAACAGAATCAGCACCGTGATCACGGAGACGAACAAGTAGGCCCCCGCCTTGATGGGGTTCTTCATCGCCTTGACCTCGCGGTACTCGGTATACCGTCTGGCGATCCCTTCCATTTTCGCCAGCAGGGTCTCAGGGACATACGCGTCCACCACGACGACTCCCGCGACGTCACCGCGCGTGCCCGTCGACGCGATCGGCACGCCAGCCCGGATCAGCCGCCCGTCCTTCGCTTCCTGCACGGAAGTCAGCTCCCGCTTCGTGCTCAAGACTTGGAGCACCAACTGCCCGATCGGGAGGTCCATGATCACGGACGGCACGGCCGGGTCCACCGTCTTGCTCAGCGTCTCCATCTTCGCCGAGTAGACCTCGACGCCGGCCAGGCTGTGCTCGGCCCGCTTGCGCGCCATCGTCGCTGCGAGCAGGTCGCGCTGGACCGGAGTCAGCAGGTCCTCGCGGAAGATTTCGTGCCCGATGGCGCGGGCGCTGTCGATCGCCAGCGCGATGTGCCCCTCATGGTGCATGCGCGCGACTTCGTGCGAGTCCCTGAGCACCTCCTCGATCTGCTCATTGAACCAGAGATCCACGGATTTGTTGACGAGGCCGCTCGCGACGACCGCCAGGAGCACGGTGGGAATCAAGGCGAAGCCGATGAACGCGACGACCAGCTTGGTCTGAAACCCCGCACCGGCGATGCGATGCCGGCGCTCGAAATAGGCCTTGATCAGGTTGCGCGACAGAAGGAGCGTGAGGACGACCAGGCCGATCAGGTCGAGATTCAGCAGGAGCAGGACGAAGGCGTACCCGGGCGTCGGCAGCACCGAGTCCGAACCCGCCGCGCCAAACTGGCCGTACTGGGAGTAGTAGTAGGTGAGGGCCAGACAGGGGATCAGCAGCAGCAGCACGACCCAGACCGGGCGCAGGTGGGGGCTGACACGCTCGGCGTCGGTGGACTCGAGGCCGGTGCGTCGGCGCGAGGGCCCCCGGGGCATGTCCCCCCCGTCGTCTGCAGACTCCGACGGCCGGACCGGCGTGCCGACCGCCGTCGACGATTCTGGGGATGGAGCAGCTAGGTCGGGCATTACAGCTTCACTCCCGTCTGCGCGGCCAACCAGGTTCGATCAAACTCCCGGTACGAGGTCGCGAGCGCCTTGGCGAAGGCACGATCAAAGTCCGGTTCGGTCGCGAGGTCCTCCAGTAACTGGCGCAAGCGCCGCAGCCCGAACCGCTGGATGAGCGCCCGCGTCGCCGCGCGGCTCTCCGCATAGGCGATGCGCGCGGCCGCCGGGGACAAGTCCACGAATACGCCGTGCAGGGAGCTGAGCGGCATCAGATCCCCGGCATACCGGGCCAGCTCGTCGTCGCTGCTCCCGCGCACCTCGGATTCGACCACGAGCGCCAGCCCTTCGTTCAACCACGTCGGCGCATGTCCATCGCTCAGCCGGTGCACCAGCGCATGCGTGTACTCGTGCGCAAGCGTTGCGCGAAAAGCCGGCGAGCCTCGGCTGACACCGGCCAGCGAAACGTGGATCTTCCCGTCGAACAAGCCGTCCGCCCAGTGCGGCGCCCCGACCGCTTCCTGGAACTGCCCGCGCTCGTACAGGATCACCATGACCGGCTCGGGCGGATAGGCCGAGAGCTTCTCGCCGACCTCGCGATACGCCGCTTCCAGCACCTCAGTCACGGCTTGGGCCGCCGGCCGATGCGCGGCGCCGGGATACTGCACCATGAAATGGGGACTGAACAGCCGATCGGAGGCCCACTGCGCGTGCAAGGCCTGCCGCGCGGCGAAGAAGCCGTCCTGCACGGCGGCATCGTTGGGATCCTGGCGCATCGCGACGGCGTAATGCTGCACGGCGTCCTCGAAGCGCTCGGCCCCATAGGCGATATCACCGAGCAGTTTGTGCGCCAGCCCGACGCTCGGCTCCAGCTTGATCGCCCGCTCCAACACCGGCCTGGCCTTGTCGTCCTGCCGGAGACGGTGCTCTGTCAGCCCCAGTCCGACCAGCAGCCGCGGATCGTCGGGAACAAGAGTGGTCGCTTCGCGGAAAGCTTCCCGAGCCTGCATATACTGGCCCGCTCCCACCAGGCGCCACCCCGTCTGCCCGCGTGACCATCCGCGTTCGCGGGCGGTCGGATTCTCGGGCTCCGCGGAGGCCGCCCCTGATGCCGGAATGGTGGCCGAGGCCGTGGGCGCTACATGCTCGTCCACGCGCGGCTCACCGGCACGCTCGCCCGCTGCGGTTATCGCTTGGCCCGACATCGCCGTCACGCGCAGTCCGTCCTGGCCCCCACCCCAGGTGACCCAGATGAGGCCCGCCGCGGCCGTGATCAGGCTGAGGCTTAGCAGTCGCTTCGACAAATAGAGGGACCTTACGCGCATGACACTCTCCGCCCGCTTGACGAGACCCGCGCGGCATGGACACAGGCGCCGACGGCACACGACGCGACCGCCGCACGGTCCGGACCAATGACACAAACCCGTCAGGCGCAGAAGCAACGCCGCGCAGTCCCCCGCGACCTACTTCGCTCCGGGTTTCCCGGACGGCGTCGCGAGGCTGACGTACTTCATCCGCAATGCATAGAGCATATCGGTCAGCACCGACTGCTCATCGGCGGTCAGGTTGCCCTTCGTTTTTCCCTCTAGGACCGATAGGATGTCGATGATTTCCTTGGCCTGCGGTAGGTTGACCGGTCCTCGCTCCTGCTGCGGAGCGAGCTGCTCTCCCATCAACATCAGGGCCGAGGTGCCGAGGGAGAACACGAACGATGAGAACGTGACCGGAGGATGGAACTCGGTCTCGGGAGCCGTGTGCGGAGGCGGTGTGGTGGTCTGGGTGGTCGGGCCGGGCGAGGCCGAGGGCCTGACTCGTTCCCCTGCGGGGGCCGATTCCTCGGCGCGCGAGCGGCGATCACGAATGACAAATCCCCGTTCTTCCTCCCCGGCCATGGCAATCTCTCCGAACCCCCTATCGCCGCGTACGGTAACACAATTTTCCAAAACGGCGCAAGCGCGACCGGGCTTGAAGCGGCTCCTGAAAGGGGTATAATCCCATGCGCGGAGGCGGGACCAGTCGTACGACTTCATTTCGCGTCCAGCACTCTGGCGAGAAAGGACGTCACGCGCCATCATTGAGAGATGCGGAGCCAGAAGCCTTGACCGCAGCCCTAACATCTAGACGACACACCAATGTCCGAGCGTTTTGACCAACTCGTCAACCTGATGGCCCGCTTGCGGGCGCCGGACGGGTGTCCGTGGGACCGGAAGCAGACACACGAGTCCTTGAAACCCTACCTCGTGGAAGAGGCTTACGAGGTGCTCGAGACGATTGACCACGGCCGGACGGACAAGCTGCGGGAGGAGTTGGGCGACCTGCTGCTGCAGGTCCTCTTTCACGCGCAGCTCGCTTCGGAAACCGGCACGTTCACGATCGAGGACGTGATGGGGCTGCTTGCCGACAAACTCGTGCGGCGGCACCCGCATGTCTTCGGCGACACGCAGGCGATCGGCGAGAAGCTGGATGCGGACGAAGTCCTCACGCGCTGGGAAGACATCAAGCGACGGGAGCGCAAGGACACCGGGCAGCCCGAGTCCGTCCTGAACGGCGTCCCGAAGACCCTTCCCGCCCTCCTTCGCGCCTACCAGGTGCAGGCCCGCGCCTCACGCGTCGGCTTCGACTGGCCGCACACGAGCCGCGGCATCCGGCAAGTGATGGACAAGATCGAGGAAGAGGTCGGCGAGCTACGGGAGGCTCTGGGCCAAACGGCAGACGGCGACGCACGGACTCCGTCCGATCTCGAGCACCATCAGATCGAGGCCGAATTCGGCGACCTCCTGTTCGCCCTGGTCAACCTGGGTCGCTTCATCACGGTCAATCCCGAAGAAGCGTTGCGGAAGGCCACCAATCGGTTCACGGAACGGTTCCGGCACATCGAGGAACAGGCATCGCGTGCGGGCCGCCGGCTGGAAGACATGACGCTCGCGGAGATGGACACGCTGTGGGAGGAAGCCAAACGCGCAAAGCGCGAGTTGTGAGTTATGGTTCCCGACGAGCCCCCCCGATCCCAACCGGCCGAACAGGCCGAACAGACCGCTCTGCCCCATTATGAGGAGGGCAAACGCGCCGGCGCGCATCCGTTCCTCGTGCTCATCGGCGTCATTGTCGGGCTCTGGATCCTGATGGTCCTGTACATCCCCAGTTCCAGGAACAAACCGCCGACGGTCCACGAGCGTGCGCCCGAGAGCGTGGCCGTGACCGAGGACCCGGATGCCGCTGCGGTGATGTTCCGCATCGGCGCCACCATGCCGGACGTGAATGCGATCAGCGTCATCGTTCCCCCGGAAGCCACCGACAGCCAGCTCGTCGCGCTGCTGAAACGCTTCCGTCAGGCGCGGCTCGACAACACCCTGTCGCAGCTCCTGCCGGCCACCACGCCGGGACACAAGCTGGGCGAACACGCCATCGCTGAGATTTACATCGTCTCCGACCCCAAGTTCGCCTCCGCCGACGCCATCCGCGTGCTCGCACGCGGCGCGCACGCTCCCGGAGAGCTCTATCCGCAGGCCATTCCCTTCGAGGTCGCCATGGAGCACATCCGCGGCTTCTACCGAATCGACCTCCACGACACCAGCAAGCCCGATCAGGCCTCCCTCGGATTCGCCGACGAGTCCGGCGTGCATTCCAGGCAGTACCGGCGCGTGTTCTGACGCGTTCCTACGTAGCTGCGGATCTAAAGGAAATACCCTAAGTGTGTCCCTCGTTTTGTACACAAGCTATGCTCAGGCCGATGCGATAATTCCCTTAATGCAGGGTCGACCACAACAGCTTGGGGTCCCACTGGATGAGACTACAATGCCTAAAACTTAGGCAGGTCGTTCGATAAGCCCACAGACAAGCGCACTGCTATGGCGGCCGCGAGTTTCCCACAAAGTTATCCACAGATTCTGTGGGTCTCGGCGCGGACCCCAGTGCGCAAATCAGATGCCGACTTTGTCGCGGATTTCTTGCCGGAGATCGTCTTTCTGTTGGAGCATCCAGTGCTCCAGCGCAGGAAACAGATGGGCATCCGGGCCGGTGAAGGGATTTACCAACACGTCACGTCGTTCCATCAATAAACCCCGTGCGTCGACGATCTGGAACTTCTGATCTGCAATCCGCCGCGACAGCATCTGATTGATGCGGAGCTGCTGCCCGGGACTGCCCCCGACAAGTCCAAGAATCTTGTCTTTCAGGTAGTCCAGCTCTTCCGGAATGCTCACCTTGACGCGGACACCCTGGGGCGTCGGCCACTGGGCACGCTGGATCGCAAAATCATACGAAAGCGCGGGTTCGCGCGGCTCCCGGAACGGGCCGGTCACGTTCAATATGGTGAGCGCGGATGACATGGTCTGAGGGTCACGAGCCGGCGCGGGCCGCCTGAGCGGCGTCCGGCGACGACCGGCGCTCGATCTGGACCAGGGTCACCTTTCCTTCGCCTTCGGTGGGTCCTCGCCAGCCGTGCAGCCCGTCGCGCATGTAATAGAGGTTCGTATAGCCTCGCCGGCTGAGAAAGTCGCAGGCCAGCCGGCTGCGCTCGCCGCTCGCGCAATACACGAAGACCTTTTCAGCGTCGTCCGGAATCTCCGTCTTGTAGCGGGTTTCCAGCTCCTCGAACGGCACCAGCTTCGCACCGGACACACGCTTGATCGCATACTCCTTGGGCGTCCGCACATCCAGGATCACGACTGTATCGGGCGTGCGGCCGCGCTGATCCTCCACCAGACGCTGCGCTTCGGCCGCCGACACGTCGTGATAGAGTTGCCCGTTGAGAATCAGCTCTTTGGAGACCGACGCTCCCGAAGCCATCGCCGCCACCTGCACCCGAAGCGGCTCCACAGCCTGCCGGATCTCGTCCGGTAGGCGCTTGAGCTGATTGCCCGTGTAATATTGCTCGCGCTTCAAGCGCTCGACCTCCGCGCGAAGCTTAATCGCGCGCCCGACAGCGTACAACGCGACCGCCGTGCTGACAATCGCCAAACCCCAGAGAAGACCACTCATAGGAGCCTCGTTGAGCCTGTTGAGCCCGTGAGGTCCGCCCTACGGACCAAATTGACCAAACGGACCTAACCGGCCCAACTCGTTCCAGCTTGGTGCCAGTCGCTGAAAATATAGTGACGCGTGTCGCCATCCGCAAGAGCCTGTGTCGGTCATGCGCGTTTCGCCGTGCCTACCCGACCCCCGGTAAGGTAGCGGATGACCAACGTCGCCGTCTCGCTGCCATCCCGGATGCAGTCGGGGATCCCAATCCCGCGGTAGGCCGCGCCCGTGAGGAAGAGCCCGGGATAGGCGGAGAGCGACGTCGTAATCGCGTCCAGGCGCTCCAGATGCCCGAGCACATACTGAGGCATGCCGCGTTCCCAGCGGTGGACTTCAGTGTAAGCCGGTTCGGCCCTCAGGCCCGCCATGCGCGCGAGGTCCTCACGCACCCGTCGGACAATCGTCGCGTCGTCGCCCCGCAGGGTCTCTTCCCGACCCACGCCGCCCAGATAACACCGCACGAGCGTCTGTGACGCCGGGGCCCGATAGGACCACTTCAGCGAGCTCCAGGTCGCTGCGAGCAGCGCACGCGCCTCCACCCTCGGCACCACGAACCCGAACCCGTTTACCGCGTGGCGGACCTGCGCGGCGTCATAGGCGAGCGACACCGTCGCGGTGGACGCATAGGGAATCCGCGCCAGCAGCTCCCCGGCGCTCGGGCTCAGGGGCCGGACCAGCTCCGCGGAGACGAACGCCGGCGTTGCCAGGACCACCGCGTCCGCCGCGAGCGGCGGCCCCTCGTGCAGGATCAGGTCGTGGGTCCAGATCCCTGGCTGCCCCGATCGCACGCGGATCGCCTCGACCCTCCGCTTGGTCTGCAGCGCAGCCCCTTCCTTCTCAACACGCGCCCGGAGGGCGCGGACCATCTCTCCCAGGCCCTCGCGCAGCGTGACGAACATGGACCGCGACGGCCCGAGCCGTCCACCGGCCGCGCCGGTTCCGGGTCGCACGGCCAGCATGCCGCGAATCAAGCCACCGTGTGCCCGTTCCAGCTCCGCAAAGCGGGGGAACGTAGCGCGCAAGCTCATCTGCTCCGCGTCGCCGGCGTAGATGCCCGCCATCAGCGGCTCAATCAGCCGCTCGAATGCCTCGCGTCCCACTCGCCGGCGGAAGAATGCCCCGAGCGTCTCATCTTCATCAGACCGCCGCGCCGGGAGCAGCAGGTCCAGTCCCATCCGGAGGAGGCCCGGTTTGGAGATGAGCCCGCTGCGCAGCAACGGTCCCAGCTTGGTCGGTACGAGGACGACGAGTCCCTCAGGCAGTTCTCGCAGACGCCCGCGCGAGTACACGAACGTCTTCTTGTTCGCCTCGTTGGTATTGATGAGCTGATCCGACAGGCCGAGCTTCGCGCAGAGTTCCAGGCCCCAGGGCTTCTGGGAAAGAAACGAGTCGGGACCGGCCTCGATGAGGAGGTCGCCGACGCGCCTGGTCAGAATCTTGCCGCCCCACTCTGAGGCCTCTTCCAGCACCGTGCAGCGCATCGAGACACCCTGCTCGACCGCCCGCTCCTGGAGCGCGAAGGCGGTCGCCAGGCCGGCGATCCCGCCGCCGACGATGACGACGTGTTTCGTGGGATTGGACACGGACTGAGTCAGGCGACGACGGAAGCCTGGTGCTCTTCCAGGACGGAAGCAAGCGTCTCGATCATTCCCGGGCTCGCGTTCAACATAGCGATCCGCTCCAGGTGTATGCCCTTGGACGCGGCTCGCCGCTTGAGATCGATGTCCACGTCGTAGAGGACCTCGAGGTGATCGCAGAGAAAGCCGATCGGCGCGACCAGCACGTGGCGGTGGCCCTCCCGGTGCAGGTCCTCCAGCGTGGCCTCCACGGTCGGGCCCAGCCACGGCTCGCTCGTCCGCCCCTGACTCTGATAGGCGAAGCGCGCCGGTGGCCCGCCGAGGAGCGCGCACACGGCCTCCATCGTGCCGCGAACCTCCTCGGGGTAGGGGTCGTTCATCTGGAGAATCCGCTCCGGCAAGCTGTGGGCCGTGAAGATGATCGGGACTTGGGCGCCCGCATCTATAGGAAACCTCTGCAGCGCGGCGGTCACGTTCTCGGCAATCGCCTTCACCAACAACTGGTGCCGATTCCAGCTCTTGACGTAGCTGATCGGAAACTCGCCACCCCACTGAGCTCGCGCGTCTTCGACGGCCTTGATATAGGCGCCGACGCTCATCGCGGAGTACTGGGGCACCAGGCACAGCCCGATCAGCCGCTCCGGCAGATCCTCCATCAGCTCTGCGTATGCCTCCTTGATGAAAGGATGCCAGTGCCGCAGCCCCACATAGACGCGAAAACGCTCCCCGCCGGGCCCATTCAGCTTCTGCTCGAGCTTGCGCGCGATTTCGCGCGCGATGCCGAGCACCGGCGACTTGCCGCCGGTTAGCCGATAGCGTTCCCTGACCTCTTCGAGCAGTTCCGGCGGAGTCGGCCGGCCGCCCCGGACTTCCCGCAGGAACGGCTCGACGTGTTCCAGCTTGTCCGGCCCGCCGAGCGCCATCAACAGCACGGCGACGGGCCTCTGTGGTCCAGGCATCACTCGCTCCTTCGTTAGTCCCTCGTGTCGGCTCGAGGCTAGGGGCACGCGGCTAGCGGCTAGGAGGGGTGAGAACTTCCTGCCGCTCGCCCCGTGCCTCTGGCCCCTAGCCACCAACGGGCTCACCGTTGGCTCAGCTTGTGCACCATTTCCACCGCCGCGGCGACGGATTCGACCGGCGTGCTCGGCAGAATGCCGTGGCCCAGGTTGAAGATATGGCCCGGACGCCCGGCCGCACGCCGAAGAATGTCCTCAATCCGCCGTTCAATCTCATGCAAGGGACCGAACAGAACGACCGGGTCAAGATTCCCCTGGATGGCCACGTCATGCCCGATGAGCGCCCAGGCTTCATCCAGGTTCATCCGCCAGTCCACCCCGATCACGGTCCCGCCCGCCTCGCGCATCAGCTTCAGCAACGACGCGGTACCCGTGCCGAAATGGATCAGCGGCACGTTCTCGCGCTTGAGCCCGTCGAAGATGAGCTGCACGTGCGGCAGGACGTACTCGGCGTAATCGCCGGGAGTCAGGCAGCCCACCCAACTGTCGAAGAGCTGCACAGCCTGCGCGCCCGCGCGGATCTGCATGCGGAGATAGCCCGTCACGACGCGGGCCAGCTTGTCCATCAGCCGGTGCCAGACCTCCGGCTCCCGGTACATGAGGTGCTTCGTGTGGACATAATTGCGTGAGCCGCCGCCTTCGATCGCGTAGCTCGCGAGCGTAAACGGTGCCCCCGCGAACCCGATGAGCGGCACGCGCCCCGCCAGCGCCTTGCACGCCTGCCGGATCGCCTCCCCGACGAACCTTAGCTCATCGCCGCCAACCACCCGGAGCCGTTCGACGGCCGCACGATCTCGCAGCGGATTGTGGAGGACCGGTCCTTCAACCTCTTCGAAGCTCAGCTTGAGGCCCATCGGCTCGAGTGGCAGGAGAATATCGGCAAAGATGATGGCTGCATCGAGCGGGAACGCGTTGATCGGCTGGAGGGTGACTTGGGCGGCGAGTTCGGGCGTCTTGCAGACTTCGAGGATGGAGTGCTTGGCGCGGACCGCCTGATATTCCTTCATGTAGCGGCCGGCCTGCCGCATGAACCACACGGGCGTGCAGTCCACCGGCTCGCGCCGACAGGCTTTCAAGAAACGATCGTTCATAAATGCGCGCATTCTAGAGGGGCGCCGAGAAGGGTGTCAAATCTGGCGGCTGAGGACCTAATATGCAGGATGGTCTTACCGAAAATGCCGGGTCAGTTCGTTGGCATACCGTCGGCCCGGCATGGCGGCGTTCTGATCGAGCCAGTCACCGAATCGAACCTTGCCGACCGGCGGCTCCTTGGACACCAACAGTTCGGCTATCAACGCGCCAAGCTCGTCGCGTGTCAGCACCACGTCCCGGACAAATAGGCCGACGACCTGCAGCAACGAGAGTGCGACAGCCGGACTCGCCTTGAATAGGAGGGCGTGACTCCTGATCTTGCGCTTGATCAGCTCGACCATCTCTCTCTTCAAAGGTGAGGATGTCCGGACCTGCCGCGTCCAAGATGGTATTCGGTCCCTCCAGCGCAACCTTGATGGCCAAATCGGCCACCTCATCCACATGAATCGGTTGCAAACGATAGGATCCCGGATCAGGAATGGCGAAGACCGGGAACCGCCGCAAGAGCCACGCGAGATTGTTGACCAGGATTTCTTCCGGTCCGCCGAAGACCAGCGTCGGCCGGATAATCGCATAGGAGAGCTTCGACTCCGCGATCATGTTTTCGAGAACAGCCTTGCCTCGGAAATAAGGGAACGGTGAGTCCTTGGACGGGGTTGCGACGCTCAAGTGAACGATCCGGTGGACGCCGGCCGTTTCCGCCGCCCGGATGAGGCGCCGCGTGTGCTCGATCGCTTTCTCGAAGGAGACCGTGCCGCGATCGAACCGCACCCAATACGTGTTGAAGAGGGTCGCAGCGCCGCTCAGCACGCTGACCAGTCGCGGCTCGTCGTCGAAACAGAACGGCGCGACGGTGACGCGATCGCCCAACGGGTTCTCGCGCCTCGGATGGCCGGTGAGCACAGTCACCTGCTGGCCGGATGCCAGCAGCCGTCCGGTGATGTACTTGCCGATATAGCTCAGCCCGCCGGTGACGACGGCCAGCATCGGATCGTTTGTCTCGTTGGTTTGGTTTGTTTCGTTTGTTTGGTTCGCAAATCAGTGTACCACCCAACTCTCCATCACCCCAGCGAGACGGCGGAGGAGACACATTGACCAGGCGCCAGGCAATCGGGCAGCATGGCGGCATGAAGATTGTGATCGCCGGCGGGACGGGCTTCATCGGGCGAGCGCTGTGCGGCGCGCTCATCCAGGGTGGCCATCAGGTCACGGTGCTCACCCGGGCACCCGACCGGGCGCGCAACCTCCTCGCGCCTCCCGTCACGCTGGTCCAATGGGACGGCCGGGCTGCGGGGGCTTGGGAGCAGTCGCTCGAGGGCGCAGATGCGCTCATCAACCTGGCCGGCGAGCCGATCGCGGACGCACGGTGGACGGCCGCTCGCAAACAGTTGCTTCGTGACAGCCGGGTCGGCACGACGCGGGTGCTCGTCGAGGCCCTCGCGCGCGGGACCGCGCGGCCACGCCTCCTCATCAATGCCTCGGGGATCGGGTATTATGGTCCGCGCGATGCGACCCCCGTCACCGAGACAACGGCCCCCGGCTCGGATTTCCTGGCGGAACTCTGCCGAGCCTGGGAGCATGAAGCCCGGCAGGCCGAGTCCTTCGGCGCCCGGGTAGTCCGGCTGAGGTTCGGGATGGTTCTGGAGAAAGACGGCGGCGCATTGAAAAAGATGCTGCCGCCCTTCTTCGCGTTCCTCGGCGGTCCGGTCTCACCCGGCGACCAGTGGGTCTCCTGGATTCATCGGCGGGATCTGATCGGGCTGATTCACTGGTGCCTGAGCAGCCCGCGCATCACTGGACCGGTCAATGCCACGGCGCCGGGAGCGGTGACCATGCGCGAGTTCTGCCGCGCCTTGGGGACGGCCTTGGGGCGTCCGAGCTGGCTCCCCGTCCCGGAATTTGCGCTCCGGCTCATCCTGGGCGAGATGGCCAACATCCTGACGACCGGCCAGCGCGTGGAGCCGGCGGTCGCGCTGCGCGAGGGCTACGTGTTTCAGTACCAGGCCTTGGACACTGCGTTACGAGCGATCTTGAGACGTACTCCGTAGACCAGGACCGACCGAAGGAGCGCACCATGAGCGGCCCGAAACGCGCCGTCATCCTCGTCGGGCATGGAGGGATTCCCAATGACCTCCC
>Ga0073934_10001956_pt1 | contig 45990 bp, 27 predicted proteins | sample LarsenN4metaG_FD_76834 | JGI IMG/M metagenome (GOLD analysis project Ga0073934, IMG submission 76834) | Hot spring sediment bacterial and archeal communities from British Columbia, Canada, to study Microbial Dark Matter (Phase II) - Larsen... ...
GCGTAGAGCGGCGCGCCGCCGGGACGCGGAAACTCCCGGGTATGGTTATCCTTGCTTCGGCGTGCCCGGTTTTCTGCCCTCGGCCAGCCTGGGCGGCTGGACGCCCGGGTTTACGCCATCCAACTATCCGCCCGGGGCCGCCGTCACAATCCGCCCGGGCATGGATCTCGTGATGCAGTTGCACTATCATCCGACCGGCGTGCCTCACTCCGACCGGTCCTCGGTTGGCCTGTACTTTCAGGAAACGGCCCCGACGCGCCGGATGATGGACGTGGCGCTGGGCTCCCGGGCGATCGACATCCCGCCGGGCGAGCGGCGCTACAGGGTGACTGACTCGTTCACTCTGCCCGTGGACGTCGAGGTGACGGGCATCATTCCCCATGCGCACTACCTGGCCCGGCGCATGCGCGGCCGGGCGGTCCTGCCCGGTGGACGCACCACCACCCTGATCGACATCCGGGAGTGGGATTTCAACTGGCAAACCCACTTCCGCTACCAACAGCCTTTCCGCCTTCCGGCGGACACGCGGATCGAGATGGAGTTCGTCTACGACAACTCGGAGTCCAATCCGCGCAACCCATCCCGGCCGCCGAAACGTGTTGTCTGGGGACCCGAGTCGACCGACGAGATGGCGGGGCTGCACGCGCAGGTGATTCCGTATTCGAAGGAGGACGCCGAGGAACTCGGGCGGTTTCTCTGGGGCAAGATGATGCGCGAAATCAGCAATCCGGGCGCCCCGAGACGTCCCGACTAGGCCGCCTGCGGAAGGGCCGCCGCCTCGTCCTCAGGAGACCGCTTCGAGAAACCGGTCGATATCCGCGTTGTTGTGATAAACCGACACGGAGACGCGCATCTGGTTCCATTCGACCTTCGTGTCGATGTTGGCCTTCTTCAGCTTCGCCCGCAACACATCCGGCTTTTCCACGACGAACGCCGAAATCGGCGTGGGCGTGCCATCGGGCGTCAGGCCGGGATAGCCGAGCCGCGGAAGTTCTTTCCGGAGCCGCTCGACCATCGGTCTGGCATGAGCCTGAATGCGCGGCACGCCGAGTTCCAGGATGAACCGCAGGTTTGACGCGTGGCCGGCGGCGACGACATTGGCGATATTGCCCACCTCGAAAAGGCCGCCCGCCCCCGCGCGGACCTTCCACGACGCCGGATACGGACCCGGCGGGTCGTAGGGGTAGATGTGGTAGCGGAAGTCGGAGAACTGGCGGTCACCGTAGTGCAGCCGCCGCGCGACCTTCCCTTGCAGCCCCTCCCGTACGAAGAGAAACCCCAGGCCGCGGTCGCCCATGAGCCACTTGTAGCCCGAGCAGGCGCAGAAATCGAGGTCCAGGTCGCGGACGTCGATGGGAACGGCGCCGGCGCTCTGGATGACGTCGGCGTACACGTATCCGCCGTGGGCGTGGGCGAGCCCGGCGAGCGCCTTGATGTCGGCGCGGAACCCGTTCAAATAGGAAACCAGCGAACAGGCGATGAGGCGCGTCTTCCGGTCGACTACGCGTTCGACGTCCCGGATGTCGATGCGATGATCGCGCTGCCGGACGATGCGCAGGTCAAGCCCCTGCTTTTCGAGCGACTTGTAGAGGTAAATGGAGCCCTCGTAGTGCAGCTCGTCGGTCACCACGTTCCACTTGCCGCCGGGAATCCCGAGCGACGACACCACCAGGTTCTCGCCCATCAACGTGCTCTGCACGAAGGAGATCTCGCCCGGCGCGGCGTTGATGAGCTGCGCAAACAGCCGCCGCGCTTCCTCCTGATGGCCGGCGGCGTGTTCGCCCCTTCCTTCCCCCGGCCCGTACAGCTTGAACTCAAGGTAGCGGTGCATGGCCGCGATGGCTTCCTTGCGCATCGGGTGCCAGCCCGCCGGATTGAGCATCAGCTGCTTGCCGGTCCAGGGAAACTCCTCCCGGATCCGTGCGAAATCGGGTTCAGCGGCCGCTGCCGGAAGCGCCAGCGAGGCCGAAGCGGCCAGGAAGCGGCGGCGATCGGATTTCATATACTGCCAATGATACCCCGGCCCCCGCAACCTGCTACGCTGTAAGACTACCCTCGCTTCATGCTCCGGCGACTCGCCCGCCAGCTTCCACTTGTTCCCCTGGTTTTGCTCTCCCCCTTTCTGGCCGCCGTGCCGCTGATCGCGATCCTGGCGTCCGACCTGCTCTGGAGCCTGTTCGGGAAGCGGCGGAACGCCCGTGATACCCGGCCGCGAACCCATGCCGCCAGCGTTGTGATTCCCAACTGGAACGGCCGGGATCTCCTTGAGAAATACCTCCCGGCTGTGATCACCGCGCTCGACGGGCATCCGGACAACGAAATCATCGTCGTCGACAACGGCTCGACCGACGGAAGCGCCGCCTACGTTCGCGAGGCTTTCCCTTGCGTACGATGCCTGGCGCTTGACCGGAATCTCGGCTTCGGAGGTGGATCGAACGCCGGCTTTGCCGCTGCCAAAAACGATATCGTCGTGCTTCTGAACTCCGACATGCGGGTAGAACCGGACTTCCTGGCGCCACTTCTCGAGGGGTTCGAAGACGAGTCCGTCTTCGCCGTGTCGTGCCAGATCTTCTTCTCCGACCCGGACAAGCCGCGCGAGGAAACCGGACTCACCCAGGGATGGTGGGCTCACGGCGGCTTGCGCGTCCGCCACCGTGAGGACCCGCGGGTGAATCGCCGGTTCCCCTGCTTCTACGGCGGCGGCGGCTCGTGCGCCTTTGATCGGCGAAAGTTTCTCGAACTCGGCGGGTTCGACGAGATCCTACGGCCGTTCTATCTCGAGGACACGGACCTCGGCTATCTGGCGTGGAAACGGGGATGGAAGGTGTACTACGAGCCGCGCTCGATCGTCTACCACGAACATCGCGGCACCATCGGAAAGCACTTTTCGCCGGGCTACATCTTCTCCGTCGTGCAGAAGAACTTTGTGCTCTGGACGTGGAAAAACATTCACGAGCCGGCGCGCCTGCTGTCGCACTTCTTCTACACCTGGACCGGCGCGCTGGTGTCGGTCGTGTTCGGAGACTCGCTCGAGCGCCCCAATCTGGTTGCGCTCTCCAGGGCGTTCCTCCAACTGCCCGGGGTGCTCGCGTCCCGGTGGCGGGCCCGGTCGCTCGCCGCCATCGGCGACACGGAGGCTTTCCGGCGGCCCCTCGGCGGATACTTTCGCGACCGCTTCGCGCCCCCCTTGCCGCCGGCGCCGGACCCGCTCCGCGTCCTCTTCGTCTCCCCCTATCCGATCTGCCCGCCGGTGCACGGGGGAGGGGTGTTCATGAGCCAGACCTGCCGGGAGTTGGCCCGGTTGGTGGATCTGCACCTGATCGTCATGGTGGACGAGATCGAACAGATCGAGCCACACGCCGAGCTGGCTGCGCAGTGCGGTTCCGCCGACTACATCGTGAAGCCCCAGGGGACGATCCATACCCTGGGATACATCGCCCCGCACGCGATTGTTGAGTATCGGAACGCCGATCTCGAGTGGGCGATCCACCGCCAGATTTATCTTCACCAGATCGATGCCGTGCAGATCGAATATATCCAACTGGCCCAGTATCGTTGTGAGTTCCGGCGCATCGGACAGTTTCTCTTTGAGCACGACGTGTATTTCCAGTCCATCGGGCGCCAGTTGCCGAACATGCAAAGCCTGACCGGGAAACTGCACGGTGGCTACGAGTACCTTCGCGCGCTCCGGTATGAAACGAAGCACCTGCCGGCGTTCGACCGGGTGCAGGTTTGCAGCCGCTCGAACGCCGACTTCCTGCTCGAATTTTCACCCCAACTCGCATCGGTTCTCGACAGCGATTTGCGCGCCGGCGTAACGGTTTCGCAATATCCGTTCCGGCCGCGCGGAAGGCAGCCTTTCACGATGCTGTTCCTCGGAAGCTTCCGCCATGCGCCGAATCTCGAGGCACTCTACTGGTTCGTGAACCGGTCTTTGCCGCGGGTGCTCGAGCGGTGGCCGCAGGCGAAGCTTATTGTGATCGGAAGCGACCCTCCTCCCCGATACTCCCTTCCGGACTTCGGGGATGCGCTGGATCTGCGCGGCTACGCGGACGATATCCTCACTCCGCTCGGCGAGGCAGCCGTGTTCATCTGCCCGATCCTGAGCGGCTCGGGCGTGCGGGTAAAGCTGCTCGAGGCCTTCGCGTGCGGGATTCCGGTGGTTTCCACCCGCATCGGCGCCGAAGGGCTGTCGGACGAGGACGGCCGGATTTGCCGGCTCGCGGACTCTCCGGAAGCGTTCGCGGACGCGATCTCCGCCCTGTTTGCGGACCCGGAAGCCGCGGCGGCGATGGCCGGGCGGGCCCGGGCCGAGGTCCAGGCCAACTGGGATATGCCGGTTTTGACGCAAAAGCTGGTCCAGTCCTACCGGGCGGCAATCCGGTCGCGCCGCGACCGCAAGTGACGCGTTTTGATTTCGCTGAGCCGCTCGTCCGATGCGCCATAGCGAACCGGGCTAAACTGGAGAGACTGCGGCCATGGGATTCCGGCTACGGTCTCTGACCCTCCTTCTGCCGTCTTTCTTTCCGCCCTTTCTCTGGTCACAGGATGGCGCTGCGGGAGCGCTGCGCCATCGGGCGTCGCGGTCCACCTTCCGGTGCGGTCTTCCCATTGCCAACCTGGATAAGGATTCTTGGGCCGACGGCGCCATCCTGATCGACACGACCCCCTATCAGGCCGGCGGGCCCTACCGGGTGGAAGTTCATCTCACCAGCCGCCCCAACAGCAACCTGACTTTCGACTCAGCGGAACAGACAACAGCACTGGCGGCGCTCGACGTCGACGACGACGACGATACGGACTTGGTTGTGTCGCGAGGCGTCGACCAACCCGGAGTTCGCGTGTGGCTGAACGACGGCCGGGGCGGGTTTCACGAGGGGCACATTGAAGACTACCCGGAGTTGGTTCATCCGACGCGCGAGAAGCTCCACTACGCACGGACCGCCCCGACCCCGTCTGTTCTAGGCCTTCCCACGACGCGGACACTGCCGTCCATGGCGGGCGGGGCTGCTGCCGGCGCAATCGATCCCTTGGCCCGAAAGACGGTTCTGCCGGCACAGGCCGGAAATCTGCAACACGCCTGGCGACCGTGGAGGCCCGGCTCGCCGAGGGGACCGCCCCCGGTTCGTCTCCCGTCTGCCTTCTGAGGCATTCACCAGGCCGCGCCTGACGTCAGTGAGCGCGGCGCCGGATGGGGCCGTCCTGTCCGATCTGGCGCCGGTCGACGGTCAAGCCCGCTGAACACCAGGGACTGAACTCACACCCGTCGGGCATCTGGCAGCGAAGTCTCTCCGAACCTGCACATGCATTGCGCGAAAGCCCGCGGACCGAAATTTGACTTTGAAACCCTATGGGAGTCTACTCGCTTCTCTTCTACATCAGTTCTGTTTTGCGGAACGCCGCTCGGATGATTCGCGCCGGCTGGAGCGGATCGGACCGTCCGCCGGCCGGGAGCGCAATGATGCGCCTGGCCGCCCTCGGAGGGCCGCTGAAGCGCGGCGCGGCGCCTGAGGGAGCCGTGGTTCGCCTCTCTTTCCGCTCCGTGAAGGTCGCGAAGGCGATCCCTGTTTCGACGCCCCGGGAAAGCGCGGGGAGGACTACCGCATGCGGCGTCTGACCCGGCTGTTGCTCGGTTCGCTCACCGGCGGCCTGTCGCTGGGCGCCGCCGAGGAGGCCGGCGTCCAGTGGCGTCCCCTGCTTCAGCAGTCGGGCCTTTTTCTCGGCATTCAGCACGGATTCCGTCTGGCCACCGAGCCCGGGACGCGTTCCGGCATGCGGGGATCGTTCTTCCGAGGCTGGCATGAAGCCGTCACCAGCCTCCATGGTTGGGCCGACGGGGATCCGTTTCTGGTCAACTACATCGGACACCCCATGCAGGGCGCCGTGGCGAGCTACATCTGGGTGCAAAACGACCCGCAGTACCGGAACGCGCAGTTTGGCCGCTCGCCACTCTACTGGAAGAGCCGCCTGCGCGCCGCTGCCTTCTCCTGGGCCTATAGCGCCCAGTTTGAAGTCGGCCCGCTGAGCGAGGCGTCGCTCGGCAAGGTGCAGAACTTCCACCCGCAACAGGGATTCGTGGATCACGTTGTGACTCCGGCGGCCGGTCTGTTGTGGACCGTCGGTGAAGACGCCATTGACCGCGAGATCATCCAGCGGCTGGAGGACCGGATCTCAAGCCCTTGGGCGCGGGCGATGTTCCGCGCGGGCCTGAACCCTTCGCGGAGCTTCGCCAACGCACTACGGTTCAAGGTCCCCTGGCACCGCGACACGAGAGGATGGCGCGCCGCGTATCGGAGATCGGATCAGAGCCTTCCTCCGACGCTCGATCAGGATCAGGAAGATGGCCCGCCGCGCCGGGACAGGTTTCAACTGATGACGGCGGCCGCCTACACGCGGCTACGGGGGTCGCCGCACGGCTCGTCAAACTGCATCGGCGCTTCCGTGGCGGCCGTGTTTACCATCACGGACTATTTGAGCTTGGTCGGCCGGGCCGACGGATGCAAATTGTTCCACTACTTTGACCGCATGTCTGGCGACTCGCTGGCGTTCAGCATCGGCCCCCGCGTGGTCTGGAATCAGTCCGGCAGGCTGACCCCTTTCGTGGAAGCGCTGGCGGGAGTCCAGCGCATCACAATCGACGAACTTCGTGAAGGCGCGGCCCCGGCGGCGCGAACGGAGGACAAGCGTTGGGTGCCTCCGCCCCCGAGCCGCGCGGCGCCGTTCGCGAAGATGCACCAGGCTGGCGGGTTCCTGCTGTCCTCCGGGGCGGGCCTCAGCCTGAACCTCCACAAAGCGCTGGCCGTCCATCTGGCGGAGGTGAACTACTCGCGCGCCTGGCTTCCGGCGCACCATCGCGCTTCCTATTCCAGCGCGGTGCGCGTATCGATGGGCCTGACCTTGCGCGCCGGGGCCTGGTAGGCCATCGATCCCCGCGAGCCTCGCTTTCGATTCAAACTTCAGGACCGGAGTCTTTTTCGATGAACCGCTGTTGTCGCTTCGCGGAAGCCACGCCCTCGGCAGCGCCGAAATGGGAAACGGCGGCAGGACTGGCGGCGCTGCGTCAGCGGCGGCGAACGTCGTAACACCACAGGGTTCCCAGGTCGCGTATATACAACCGGCCGTTGGCGACAACCGGATATACCCAGGCCACCTCACGGGGCCGCGTGTGTCTGGGCCCGTCCGGAGGCGTGAACCGGCCCCGCTCTCGATACGCTTCCGGGGAGGCGTCCGCCAGGACGACAGACCCGTCTTCATTTCTGACAAACAGCAATCCGTCCGCGTAGAGCACCGCTCCCGGACCCCCGCCAGCCTGCCACTTCGGTTTTCCCGTCAGAAACTCCGCCGCGACCAGGCCCTGCTGATTCGTTCCGTACAGGTGGCCGTCGACGAGAACCTGGCCGCCCAGAGTATTGGGAGCTTCGCGCTCAAAGTACACCTCTTCTGCCTTCACTCCCTCCGCCGCCGGATGCAGTTGCACGAGTCCGGCGCCGAACCGGCGCGCGTTCGTGCTGTAGACGTAGTTCTGGTGTGCGATCGGAGTCGCGATATTGGCCGGGCCGGTGCTCGTCTTTTCGTAGCGCCACAGGAACCGGCCCGTTCCGGCGTCCACACCCACCACTCCCTTGTCCAGGAATTGAACGTACTGTTTTCGCGCTCCCCCGTTGCTGACGATGGCGGACGCGTAGGCCGCGGCATCCCCGCCCGGCACGGCCGCGCGCCAGATGACGTTCCCGGTCTTCTTGTCGAGGGCCACAAGCGTGGACTCGGCGCCGCCGGGTGTCACCACGAGAACGTCCCCGTCAACCAGGGGCGACTCGGCGTAGGCCCACTTGCCCGGCTTCCCGCCGAAATCGGCGCGGAGGCTCTTGCGCCATCGCGGCTTGCCCGTGGCGGCTTCCAGGCAGACCAGATCGCCGTCGGAGCCAAGGGCGTAGAGGTTGTCCCCGTCGAGCGTGGGAGTGGAGCGCGCCATCGGGTAGGAGGGCTGCTGATCCGGGTTGCCGACGTTGCCGAGGCGGTACGTCCATACGATCCCGCCATCGGATATGTTGCGGGCCTGGACATACTCGTTGTCCATGCCCTGATTGGCGAGCAGATAGAGCCGTTCGCCGGCGGCGATCGGCGTGGCATATCCGTCGCCGAGGTCGGACCTCCGCCACACCAGGCGGGGGCCCTCCTTCGGCCATTCCCGCAGCAGTCCGGTTTCAGCGGAGATCCCGGTGCGCTCCGGTCCGCGCCACTGCGGCCAGTCCGCCGCCTGGATCGCCGCCGCCGCCAAAGCCGGAACAAGGAGTTTCGTCATGGTTTCCCCCTCACTTGTGCGCGATCATCATGATCTCAATCAAGCCGTCGGCGGAGTTCGGCGACAGCCGGACCGTAGCCCGCGCGGGCGGATTCGGCTTCACGATCCCGCTGTAGACCTCGTTCATCGCGGCCGCATAGCGCGGCTCGCGCAGCCACACCACCGCGTCCACGGTGTCCTCCCAGCTCATGCCGTGGCGCTTCAACTGTTCCTCGATCGTGCGCAACGCTTGCCGTGTCTGTTCCCGGATGTCGTTGCGCGCGAAGCTGCCATCCGGGCCGCGGCCCGTCATTCCCGTGATGTACAGCGTGCCGCCCGCCTTGACGGAGTAGCTGTGAATCGGCGAAGTATGGCCGTCGCCGGACGGGCGCCCTTCCCCTGATCCCTTCACCGCCACGGACTGGATCTGCACCAGATGTCCCGGTTCGACCGGGGCCGCCACAACGGTGGCGCGCGCCGGCGGAGGCGCCGTGACAAACTTCTTATATGCTTCGTTCAGGCCGGCGTAGAAGGAGGAATCCGTGAGGTAGATGCGGGAACTCACCATGTCGACGAACGTCATGCCCGAAGCGGCCAGGATCGCCTCCTGGTTCTTCATGACCTGCGACGTTTGTTCCTCAATCGACGTGCCTGCCAGAGCGCCGGTGGCGGGGTTCACGGGGCGGAGGGCCGAAAAAAAGAGGGTGCCGGCGGCGCGCACGGCGTAGCTGACGGGGCGAACCGGCTCGGGCCAGCCATCGGGGCGGATGCGCGTGATGCCGCCCGGGTCGCCTCGGTAGGCGACTGCGCTCACCTCGGCCAGAGCCTCGGGGATCAGCAGCTGGGATTCGATTTCGGTCCGCGCCGGGAAGGACCCCGGAAAGAACATCCGGTAGGCCTCGTCGGCCTGGTTCAAAGTACGGATGTCGGCGAGATAAAGCGTGGTGCTGACGACATGCGGATAGTCGAGGCCCGCTTCCCGCAGGACCCTCCCGACCAGTTCGAGACACCGCTGGGTTTGCTTGCGGACATCGCCGGGCGCGAACCCGCCGCCCGGCTCCGGACCCACGTGACCCGACACGTAAAGAAAATGATCTGTGATCACTCCTGCGCTATAGGGACCGGATGCCGGCCTTGCGGGAGGCCGGATCGATCTCCTCTCGGCAGACGCCACGGTTCCGCAGAGCGCCACCAGGAGCAGGACGGAGAAGGAACGCATCCTTTTGAGAATAACTCCTGCGGCGGAGAAGATCCGGCATCCCGCCGAGCGGATCCGGAGGCCGGCGCCGCTCTCAGACGAACAGCTCTTTGATTTCCGTGCTGCCGATGAATCCGGTCGGCGACATGTCCTCGACGTAGATGAACTCGCGGCCGGAGGGCGCTCCGCTGAGTTTCTTGGTCCAGTCGATGCCGAGGCAGGAATAAATCGTCGCCGTCACGTCTTCCGGATAAATCGGCCGGTTCTTGTGCCACTCAAACCGGGTGATCTTTCCGCCCTGCTCGTCGGTGGCGCCGATCACCCGGCCCCCCTTCACGCCGCCCCCAAGAAACAGGCCGCTGCGGACGCCGGGCCAGTGGTCGCGGCCCTTGATGTCGGTGAGATTTCCAGGCGTCCTTCCGAACTCCCCCATCACGCACACCAGCGTCCGTTCGAGCTTGCCCGCGGCTTTGAGGTCCGCCACCAGGGAAGCGAGCGCCGGATCGAGGTCGCCGCAGTTGGAGTAAAGCCCGCCGCGGACGCGGCGGTCCTCCATCGTGCCCTTGCCCGACTTGCCGTAAATATCGCCGTGATGATCCCAGCCGCCCTGATTGACGAGGATGAATCGCGCGCCGGCTCCCGCCGCCACCATGTTGCGGGCGATCAGGCAGGCGTCGCCGAACGCTGACGCGCCGTACCGCGTGCGCTCCTCCTCTTTCAGGCTGAAGATCTGCGAGACCTGAGGCGACCGGATCATCTTCTCCGCGCTTCGCGAAAACGCGTCCCACTCGCGGTACATCTTGTTCACGCCGCCCGACCGGTTCTGGCGCGACGTGTCGAACGAGTGCAGAAAATCGAGCCTGCCCGCGAACCGCTCGCGCTCGGACTCTTTGAGCAGGAACGGCATGTTGCCCCCCTTCCGCACGTCGAGCGTGAGCGGCGCGGCCGAGGAGTCGAGGAATCCTTCCCGGATCAGCGTGCCGTTCACGGCCCCGGCCGGAAAGTTCATCGAGACGAACGGGGGAAGGTAATCCGTCGCCTTGGCCCGGGAAAGCGTTTCATAAGCCACGACGGACCCGATGCACGGCATTTCCTTGGCCCGGGCCGCGTTGAAAGCGTGGCCCACTTGGAGGTAAAACTGGCCCAGGTTGTGCAAAGTCTCCCAGGCGGCCATGGACCGCACCAGGGCGGCGTCTCCGAGAATCCCGGCCGTCTTCGGAAGCAATCCGTAGGGCCACGTGACGCCGACAGGATGCCGGCGGGCGTCCAGGTCCTCCGGCGTGAACTTGTAGGCCTTGTAGTCGAAGGTGTCCATCTGCGACGGTCCCCCGACCAGGTTCACGAAGATCACGCAATCCGCCGAACCGCGGGGACTCGCCTTGGCTGTGGCGGCGGCGTTCAGCCGCCCGGCGAGCGGGGCCAGCAATCCCCCGGTCACGGTCACGGCGCCATATTGCCAGAAGCGCCGGCGGGTCAGTGTGGGCAGCATGATTCCTCCGTTTTACTGCACGAGGATGAAGTCAAGGCGGTTGAAAAGCGCCCAAAGCAGGTCTTCGGCTCCGCGCTCCCGGCCGCGAGCCAGCAAATGGAGCGACTTCTGCCGCTCGTCGTCCGTCGGTTTGCGGCTGATCGTGGCCAGGAAAAGCTCTTCGACCAACGCCGCGTCGTCGCCGGCCAGCAGCTTTTCAAGGCGCCCGCCCTTGGTCACTTTCGCGCGCTTGAGCACGAGTTCATGGTTGAGCAGGCTCGCCGCCTGCACCATGCTGGCGCGCTTGGAGGGCGGATCTTCGCGGTCGGTCTGGCCCCAGTCCTGCAACAGGTTCCACAACTGCGGGTGGCTCCCGGCGAAGTCCTGGTTGAAGTGCGCCTCCATGACATACTTGAACCGGCGGTCGAGGTCCTTCACCTTGAAGTCCTCCCAGAGGCCGCTGGCGTCCTGCACCGCGTCCCAGAACTCCTCGGCGGCCATGCGCCGGGTGTGGTGGCGGGCGAAATAGGCATCGTACTCCGGCTTCCATTCGCCGGGAAAGTAGCCGGAAAGCTGGTAGGCGTTCGATTGCACGATCGTCCGCATCAGCCGCCGCAGGTCGTGCCCGTGCTTGCGAAAATCATCCGCCAGGGCGTTGAGCAACTCCGGATGGCTGGGTTGGATGGTCCACGGAGCTGGAGGCGGGTTGGCGGGATCCTGGCGGTCCATGTCGAAGCCGAAAGGCGGGTCGACGATGCCTCTCCCCATCAGTTCCGCCCAGAACAGGTTCACCGTCGCCCGGGCGAATTGCGGATGGGAGGTCAGCAGGCGCGCGTACTGCTCGCGCTCGGTCTCGCCCGGCTTTTCGTCGTACTTCGCGCCATCGAGGATGAACGTCGGCGTGACGTCAGCGGCGTAGCGCGGCAGCCGCGTGACGCTCCGCGTCTTCAGGTCGTAGCCCTTTTCCGTGTCGTTGACGCGAAACTCGGGAATCCGCCCGAACACCGGGGCGACGTAGGTCTTGCGGAACCAGGCTGCCTGGCGCCACACATCGGCGCGCTTCTGGCGGCTGTGCCACAGGCTGACCTTTTCGAGATGGCCCTTGCCGTCATGGCACGAGAAGCACTCCATGTCGACGCCGAGGAACAGGCGCGTGGTCCAGATGGCGAGTTCGTCGGCCGTGTCCTCGTGGTTCATTTCCGAGTAGCCGTCGCCCGCCATCACGCGATGCCGCGCGACGAAGTTCGCCGGGCCGTTGGTCCATGTGGAAACGCCGCTGGCGGTGATCATGTCGCGCACGAACTCGTCGTAGGGAACGTTCAGCTCGAGCGACTTGTAGATGAAGTCGTGGAAGCTGTTGATGCCCTCCCGAAGCTGCTCGTTGTTCCGGAAGAGATCGCCGAAAAAGGTGGTCCACCGGTCGAGGAACGGACCCACCCGCGTCGGCCGCCGCCCGATGCCCATCGTCGGCAACTTCGGAAACAGCGACTCGATATAAGCGTCCCGCTTGTCAGGCGAGGGGTCGGCGACGAACTTGCGGATCGTTTCCGGCGACGGAAGCCGGCCCGTCAGATCCAGCGTCACCCGCCGCAGGAACTCCTCGTCGGAGGAGCGCGGCGCGGCGGGAATGCCGTCTCTCTCCATTTTCGAGAAGATGTGGTCGTCGATGAAGTTCCTTCGAGGCGCCCTGGGGCCCGCGGCCCATATCGCCGAGCCGGCGCACACCACGGCGAATGCCAGCCTAGGCGTCATGACGTTTCTCCACAACGTCAAAATATCAGTTTTAGGGCCAACTGCACCACCCGGGCGTCGCGCGAACGGGTGATCGTGCCGAACGCGCCGCTCTGGTTCCGGCCGTCCGGGCCCGGCACAAACGTCGTGTTCGGCGCCAGCAGGTTGACGCGGTTGGCGAAGTTGAACGACTCGGCGCGGAACTGGATCCCCACCCGTTCGGTGATAGCAGTGGTCTTGATTACCGAGAGATCGAGGTTCCGGATGCCCGGTCCCCTCACGTCCGGCGACAGCCGGCTCACGTTGCCGAACGTGAAGTTCGGCGGGTTCACAAACTGCGTCGTATCGAACCAGCGGGCCGTGCTTCGCTGCTCTGCGGGCAGCTTGGCCGACGTGCCGGTTGAGTTCGGGCGATTGGCCACGAAATTGTTCGCGCCTCGGATGGGCAGCGGAGTGCCAGTCTGGAAAGTCAGCACGCCATCGACCTGCCAGCCGCCAATGACCCGGTTCACCGCGCCGCTCGAGGACTGGAACCGCTTGCCCTTGCCGAACGGCAGCTCGTAGATCGAACTGAAGACGAACCGGCCCGCCGAATCCGTCGCCTCGATCGATCGTTCGGAGCGGCGGTCAAACTTCCCGTTCTGATAATCGAGCTGGTTGACCAGTTCCGACCCCGCGAAACCGAATCCGTTTATGCCATCCGAGATCAGCTTGCCGAACGAATAGGAAGCCAGCATCACAAACCCCTTCGACATGCGCTTCTCGAAGTTGAGCAGGAAGGAATGGTAGTTCGAATTGGCCATGTGCGGATTCGCGATGCCGATGCGGTTGTAATACGGATACGGGCGCAGCGACTGCTGCCGCGTGATCGTCGCCCCGCCGAACGCGCCGGGAACACGGCCGGCGAACGGGTTCGGGACCAGTTCATTCAGGCGGGTTCCGAGCGACAGGTTCACCGGGTCAAGCTGGTTGAAATCGTAGCCGCCGCCCCGAAGCTTCGTTCCGCGGTTGCCCGAATATGACGTCTCAAGCAGGACCTGCCCGGGCAGTTGGTGCTGGAGCGTCAGCGTGAACTGCTGCGAATACGGAGTGCGCCCGAGCCGTTCGTCGCTCGTCACGTTCCCGCTCAGAAACGCGCTCGGTCCGAGCCTGTTGCCGATCGGCAGCACGACCGGAGACGGAAATCCGTCCTTGAACAGGAACGCGGGAAAGTCCAGGTTCCCGCCAGGCGCGGCGTAGACCGTGGAGTTGCCGCGATAGCCCAGCGCGCCGAAATCGGTTGCGAAGTTGTGGGTCAACGGATAATACAGTCCGTAGCCGCCGCGGAGCACCGTGCGGCCGGCGCCGGTGAGGTCGAGGGCGAAGCCGACACGGGGGCCGAAATCGTTGAAGTCCGGATCGATCACCGTACGTCCGAAGTCGACGCCCGCGAACTCGAGGCGGCCCAGAAGCCCATTGTTCGGGTTGGTGGCGTTGCCGTTGAAATTAGAGAGACCGTTGTGGCGCTCGCCCGGCACCTGCTGGTAGTCGTAGCGCAGGCCGAGGTTCAGCGTCAGCCGGCGGGTGATCTTCCAGTCGTCCTGCACGAAGTAGGCCTGCGTGAAACTCGGGTTTGTCGTGCCGACGTTGGAATCGATGTTGGCGTCGGCGACGGCGCCGAGCAGAAAACTGGCGAATCCGGAGCCGGTTCCCGCCAGCGCCTGAGGGTTTCCCGTCAGCCGCGCGTTGAAGTTGTACACGCCGGAGCACTGGAAGCAGGCGTTGATGCTGTACATGTTCTGGCGAAGCTCGCCGCCAAATTTGATCGTGTGCTTCCCCTTGATCCACGTCAGGCTGTTGAACAACTGGCGAACGTCCATCGTGAGAAACCCGTTGATGGTCCCGAATCCGCCCGGAAAGCTTTGCAGGTTCGGCGTTCCCGGCATGTTGACGCCCGGCATGGTGATGTCGGGAACGCTGGCCGGGAGTCCCACCGCGCGGGTCGGGCTCGATCCGACCGTGGCCGGAACGAAGGGAAAGTTGTTGCGAACCACTCCCACGCGAAACTCGTTGATCAGCGAGGCGCCGAAGAAGTGCGAATCGGTGAGATTGAAGTTCTTGTTCTGGTAGCGGTCATTGCGGGTGCGGATAACGGGATCGGGAAAGTACCCGTTGCCGGTGCCGCCGTTGTCGTCCTTGTGGGTCCAGGCCGTGTAGCGGACCGACAGCCGGTTCTTCGTGCTGAAGTTATGATCGCCCTTGGCGCTCATCTGAATGGCGTTCTTCGCCGCCCCCAAGTTGGCCAGATGGTTGTTGGCGTTGGTGAAGGGATCCGTCGGGGTGCGGTTCGGCCGGGGATAGAACGCCAGCACTTTCTGCGACACCGGGTCGAGCCGCGAAGCGGGGATCCGGTTGCCGGGAAACACCTGGCGTGTGAACCCGCCGCCGGCGGTGTTGGGAGCCGTCGTCTGCGGATCATAGATCGGAATCAGCGCTCCCCGCGCGTCGAGCAGCCTCGACAGGTCACCCGTCCGGAACTCGTCGGTCGGGGCCGTGCCCACAACCGTGTACTGCCGCCGGAAGCGCCACTCCTCGTAGTTGTAAAAGAAGAACGTCTTGTCCCTGCGAACCGGGCCGCCGATCGCCCCTCCATACTGGTTGTAGCGGAACGGCGCTTTCACGGCGGCGAACGCGTTCCGCGCGTCGAACTTGTCGTTGCGCAGGAATTCGTACAGCGACCCGTGAAACTCATTCGTGCCGGACTTGGTCACCATGTTCACCACGCCGCCCGCCGTGTAACCGAACTCCGCGGACATGACGCCGGACTGCACCTTGAACTCCTGAATCGCATCGACGGCGGGGTTCACATTCGCGTCGCCCGCCCGCGGATTCACGTTCGAACTGCCGTCGAGCATAAGGTTGTTCGCTCCGCTCGGCCCCCCGTTCACGCTGAAGCCGGACACCAGCACGCCCCGGTCTCCGAACCCGTGCGGCGACTCGGCGTGCGAACGGACGTTCGGCGTCAACACCACCAGCGCCAGCGCGCTCCGGCCGTTCAGCGGCAAGCCCGTCATGCGCGCGTTCTCGATCACCTTCCCGACGGTCGCGCTCGCCGTGTCCACCAGCGGCGCCGACCCGACGACCTCGATCGACTCCGCCACCGCGCCGACTTCAAGCTGGAAATCCACCTGCGCCTGGTCGCCCACCTGCACGACGATCCCGGAACGGATGCCGCGTTTGAAACCCTGCATCTCGGCGCTCACCGTGTAGTTGCCGACCGGCACGCCCGGCACCGCATAGTAGCCGGTCTCGTTGGCCGTCGTCGTGAAGACCGTGTTGGTCTCGGTTTGCGTCACGCGAATCGCGGCGCCCTGAATGACCGTCTGCTGCGGGTCAAAGACGGTGCCTTGGATGGTCGCCCGGCCAATCTGCGCCCGGGCGCCCGTTGCGACGAGAAGAGTTCCCACTCCCAGGAGGAAGGTACGAGACATAGCACTCCTTTTTTCACCCCCGCCTCTGTTGAGGCGAATCGTCCCGATTGTAGGCCCGGATTCACGGCGCGGTCAAGCCCAGACGCACCCGTGAACTGTCCCTGTCGCGATCAGGCTGTTTGGGCGAGGCCCTCCGCTCGGCCGTTGTTTCAGTAAGGCAGCGCCAGGTCTTTGTAGAGGTCCGTGCGGCGGTCGCGCACATGGCGGCTTTCGCCCACCTGGGACAGATCCAGGTCGACCACAAGCATGGCAGGTGAGTTCGTTTGCAGTTTCGCCACGATCTTGCCCCTGGGGTCGGCCACGAAGGCCACGTTCGGATGGATGAAGGCGAGGAAGTTTTCGTTTTCGTACGCCCGCGTCCGCATCCACATTTCATTCTCCTCGTGCCACATCCCGTAGGAAGGGATCAGTGTCAGCCGCGATCCGCGCACGCGCAGCACACGGGCGGTTTCCGGCCAGCGGCGGTCGGCACAGATGAGCACGCCGGTCTTTCCCCAGCTCGTGTCGAAAACGGGCAGGTCCACGCCGGCCGCGAACCGAAGGTCGTGGTTTTGCAGGTGAGTCTTGTCGTATCGGCCCACGGTTTTTCCGTTGCGGTCAATCATCAGCGCGGTGTTGTAGAACTTACCGCCCCGGCTTTCGGTGAATCCGAACAGGATCGCCACGCGATGTTTCTCCGCAAGCGCGCGCACCCTAGCCAGATACGGGCTGGTTTTCTCGTCCTGCGCGATCGCGGCGAACTTCTCCGCGGTCCAGTCCTTGGCCGATGCCGCGTAGCCGTCGAGGAAGCATTCCGGCGTAACGATGACGTCGGGCTTCTGCGAGATGTGCCGGTGGAATGTCTCCTCGAACATCCGCCAGTTGGCTTCGAGATCCCACTTGACCGGCATCGCCGTGAACAGTCCGAGCCGGACGTGATCCTGAGCGGGCAGGGCGGAAGACAGGCAAACAAAAAGGAAGAACCGCATGGCGAAAGCATATCTCATCGGCACCTCCGGCGGAACGCCGCCGGAGGCGGAAGCCGGAACGGGGGACAATCGCAATATGAACGAAACCGATGCACCCTCCGCCGCCGATGGCCTCGCCGGGGAATTCCTGTCCGCCAGCACCCGCCGACTACGGCAGTTCACGGATCGGATCGAGGTCTGCGCGGCGATGCTCACCGGAGAACAGATCTGGGTTCGCACCGGCGGGAACGCCATCGGCAACCTGATGCTTCACCTCGCGGGTAACCTGCGCCAGTGGATCCTCAGCGGCGTCGGCGGCAAACCGGACACGCGGATCCGGGAGGCCGAGTTCGCAGCCACCGGGGGCGTTTCCCGAGAAGAGTTGTTCACACGCCTGCGCGACGTTGTGGAGGAGGCGTGCGAAGTCATCGATGCCCTCCCGGCCGGGCGCCTCCTCGAACGCCGCCGGATTCAGAACTACGAAATCTCCGTGCTCGAAGCGGTCTATCACGCTGTGGAGCACTACGCTCAGCACTCCGCCCAGATTTTCCTCATCACCAAAATCCTGACGCAAAAGGACCTCGCGTTTTATGGTCATCTCAAGGACCCGGCCCACGAAGCGCGGACCCCATAGCGACGAGTCACGCGGCGCCACGCGGCGCAAGGCTCCCCTTGAATTCCGTTCACCGTTTCGATAAAGTGGGGCGGTTCATTCTTCAACAGGGGGCTGCTTATGCGCCGGTTAAGGGGACTTTCCGTTGTCTTTCTGTTTTCCGGAATTCTGTTCGCGCAGACCGGAACGGGAAACATTCAGGGTACGGTCAAGGACGCCACGGGCGCCGTCGTGCCAAAAGCGAAAGTAACCGCGGTTCACACCGCGACTTCCCGCGAATACGCCAACGAGTCCAACGAAGTGGGCTTCTACGTGTTCCCGGCGATGCAGCCCGGCGACTACTCCATGCAGGTGGAACTGCCGGGCATGGAAACCTGGAAGGGGCAACTGCGCTTGAGCGCGGGCCAGTCCGCTGTGGTCGACGTGTCGCTCAAGACCGGATCGACGACAACGACGGTCACCGTGGCCGGCGACGTGACGCCCCTGGTCACCACCAACAACGCGACGATTTCCACCGTGATCGAGCGCGAGCGCATCGAACAGCTCCCCTTGAACGGGCGTTTCATCACCACTTTGATCTACCTCACCACGCCGGGCGTCGAAGCCGGTTCGGTGCCGCGCGCCTACGGCCTCCGCTACGCGAGCGAACTGCTACAGGACGGCGCCGTACTCGAGAATCGGGAATGGCAGTCGATCCCCGCCCGTCCGCCGGGGCTGGATACGATCGCCGAGTTCCGCGCCGAGACGAACAACTCCTCGGCGAAGCTCAATCGCCCGGCCACGTTCATGCTGACCACAAAGTCCGGCACGAACGAGTTTCACGGCGCCGCCTTTGAAACGGCCCGCAACTCGGCGTTCGGCGTCGCGCGCGCCCGCGACGACTTTTACACGAAGCCGCCGCACCTGGTTCGGAACGAGTTCGGCGTGTCGCTCGGCGGCCCGGTGTGGATTCCGAAGCTGTATAACGGCCGCAACCGGACGTTCTTTTTCTTTGCCTACGAAGGCTATCAGCTTCGGCAGGCGGCGACACGCAACATCGCGGTCCCCACGCAGGAGTTCCGCGACGGCGACTTCTCAGGCCTGGTCGACGGCGCCGGCCGGCGCTTCACCATCTACGACGCGCTGACCACCGGCAGCCGCGCGGCCAACTGGTCACGGCTGCCGTTCGCCAACAACCGGATCCCGGTGGCCAGGCAGACGCCGCTGTCGAAGTACCTCTACAGCATCACACCTCTGCCGACGCGGCCCGACAACCCACTGGTGGCGTCAAACTGGTTCGGGCTCGGCTTCGCCAACACCCGGCAGCACACCGAAACCGTTCGCATCGACCACAAGATCAACGACAGGAACAACCTCTTTTTCCGCTATTCGCACAGTCCAGGGACCACCGAGCGCACCAGCGACCCCTACGGCGGCTCGCCCACCACGCTCGACAAGCGTGCCAACGCCTATATCGACAGTCAGGTTAACGACAGCGGCATCGCCAACTGGACCCACAATTTCTCACCCACGATGTTCAGCGAGACGCTCGTGACGGTGGCCCGCGACTACCGCGGACAACTTCCCTACACCGGCACGGAAGAGATCGCCTCGACGTTGGGCCTGCCGAACCCGTTCAACGGCGTCGGATTTCCCCGCATTCCCTACTCGCTTTCCTCCAGCACGGGCGTTGGAATGGCCTACGACTCCTCCATCAACCCGACCATCAATTTCGGCCGGATCATCAACATCGATCAGAACTTCACCAAGATCCACGGGCGCCACGAGTTGCAGTTCGGCGGCCGGTTCCGCTACGAGCTTCTGGAGACTCTGAATGACCAGCAGATCTCGCAGGGACAGCTCAACTACAACAACGTCGGAGCGACGGCCCTCTACGATCCGACCTCCGGAACCGCCTTCGGCCCTGTGCCCTTCACCGGGCACACGGCCGCGAACTTCTACCTGGGATACGGCACCTATGCGGCCCGGTTCAACCGGTCGTATTACCGGCCGCGCGTCAGCGAAAGGTCCGGCTACTTCCAGGACAACTTCAAGCTGAACGGCCGCCTGACGCTGAACTTCGGCGTGCGCTACGAATACTATTCGCCGGTGAACGAACGCGACAACACCATCTTCGGCTTTGACGAGAAGAGCAAGTCCGTCATCCTCGCGCGGACGCTCGACGACCTCGCCGCGATGAGAAACGTCCTGCCGGCCGTCGTCGCCGCCTACCAGAGACTGGGAATGAAGCTGACGACGCCGGAGGCGGTCGGCCTGCCCAAGTCTCTCGTGTACTCGAACAAATGGGACGTGGGTCCCCGCGCCGGGTTCGCCTACCGCCTCTTCTCGGGGAACAAGATGGCCGTGCTCCGCGGCGGATACTCCATCTTCGCCTATCCGGAGTCTCTGCGCCTGTTTTCGGGCAACACCCAGAACACCGCGCCCGGACAGGGCAACGTCAGCAACGATCCGAATGCGGCCGAACAAAGCCCGGACGGCCTTCCCAACTACCTGCTCCGCTCCGCTCCGACGATTATCGCCGGCGTCAACTCGCAGAACGCTCTCGACGCCACTCGGGTCACCGGAATCACGCGCGGCAGCGGCAGCATGTTCTACCTGGATCCCCGACAGCCGACCGCCCGCGCCCACCAGTGGAACCTCCTCATCGAGAAGGAAGTGTTTGAGAACACCGTGGTGAAGGTGGGCTACATCGGCACGCACGGCGCGAGGCTGTCGCAGTGGTACAACTACAACGAAGCGGCGCCCGCCTACGTCTGGTACACCACAACGCGCCAGCCTTTTCCGACCGGCGAATTCGCCGCCGTGGCGCGGCGCCCGTTCGACAAGGAAGTCTTCGGCACCGTGCAGCGCTACCAGAAAACGGGCTGGTCCAACTTCAACGGAATCCAGCTTGAAATGGAGCACCGCTACTCGAAGGGTTTCGCCTACCAGGTCTTCTACGTCATGAGCAACGCCATGCGCACCGCGGGCGACGGCTGGCGCGACGATATCCTGCGGCCGACCAGCTACTATCTGCCGGGCACCGTTCCGGAAGACGACAACGCACGGAGCCGTCTGCTGTTCTACCGCCGCGACCGCGACATCCCCAAGCACCGCGTCAACTGGAACTTCCTGGTGGACCTGCCCTTCGGGCGCGGAAAGCTCCTGGGCCGCAATTCCAGCCGGCTCGTTCATACTCTGATCGGCGGCTGGCAGGTCGCCGGCTACGGATCGCTCACCAGCCGGTATTTCCAGCTTCCGACCAGTTTCTGGGGACCGCAAAGCAACATCGAACTATACGGAAAGAAGTATCCGGTGCAGGACTGCCGGAGCGGCGTTTGTTACGACGGATGGCTCTACTACAACGGCTACATCCCGGCGCACCGCATCAACTCGACCGATCCGCGCACGGGCCGCCCGAACGGGGTCATGGGCGTGCCGAGCAACTACCGGCCGTTCCAGACACCGATCATTCCAACGCCCGCCAACGGTGGAACGCCGGGCGACCCCAACGCGCCGTTCTACGAATCCAACAACGTAATTGTCCGGCTCGACAACGGAGTCAATCAGCGTGTCGCCTTCGACACCGGTCTGCATCCGCTCATGAACCAGTACATCCTCGGCCCGATGCTCTGGAATATGTCGGCGTCAGCGTTCAAAACCGTTCCGATTACCGAGCGCGTGAACTTACGTGTCAACGCGGACTTCCTGAATAATGTGTTCAATATGCCTGGTCTGGCTTTGCCCGCCACGCTGACCGATGGCATTATCACCACCAGGACCAATGGCAACGCGCCCCGTGTCCTCCAGCTCACCATGCGACTAACATGGTAGGGTGTCGGCGACAGTCCTGATCGCGTTCCTTCTGCTCCAGACCCCGGCGCAGCGGGCCTCCCGGCTCGTCGACGCCGGGGTGGAGCTCTCCCATCAGGGCCGGTTTGCAGAGGCTGCGGAAAAGTTCGTCCAGGCCCTGGCGCTCGACCCGGCGCTGGCGGAGGCGCATTACCTGATGGGATTGATCCGCCAGCAGGACCGGCGGCCGGCTGCGGCGCTGGAGTCGTTCCGGGCGGCCCTGAGGATCAACCCACGTTACGCGCAGGCCCAGGCCCGAGTCTGTGAGATCGAAACTCTCCAGGCGAAGGCCCGCGAGTCCGGCTACGAGACGGCGCTCGCGTCCTGCCGGCGGGCGATCGCGCTGGACCCGGCGGATCCCGAATCCTATTTCCACGCCGGCTCGATCCAGTCGAAGCTCGGCCAGCATGCCGCGGCTGTTCAGTCCTTTTCGGCGGTCCTGCGGCGTGATCCGAAATTTCGTCACGCCCGGTACGAACTCGCCATGGCCTACATCGAATCACAGGACCCCGCGCAGGGGATCCCGCTGCTGCGCGAAGTCGTGGCGTCGGAGCCTTCCCACGGCAACGCTCGCTTTCAGCTCGGATCGGCCCTGGCGAAGTTGGGAGACTGCGCGGGAGCCGTCCCGCATCTTGAAGCTGCCACCGAAGCCCCGCAGAAGTACTATCTGCTGTCGGGGTGTTACAAGAAACTCGGCCGCGACGCCGACGCCGCGTCGGCCATGGAGCGGGTCCGACAGTTGCGGGAGGGATCGGATGCCCGCATGCAGGCGAAGTTCCTCGCGGCGGTCGCGCATCAGAAAGCGGAAGCCGGCCGGCTCGGAGAGGCGATCGTCGACTACCGCGCCGCCTACGAGTTGACGAAGGATCCCGGAATCGCCATCGATCTGGCCGTGGCCCTGCTGCGCAACGGTGAGGCGGCGGAAGTGGTCAAGCTGCTCGAGGGAGCCGCCGATCCGCTGGCCCGCTATCAGGTGGCCCTGGCGTACGCCAATCTTGGCCGGCAGGCGGAGTCGCGGACCATCCTCGAAGAGACGCTCCGGGACCGGCCGGGGTTCGCCGAGGCTTGGTATCAGTTGGGCATCGCGTCGCTTTCTCTCAAGGACTGGACCGCCGCCGAAACAGCGTTGCGGACAGCATCCGGCCTGCGGCCCGACGACCCGGTGTTCCGGACGGCGTGGGCGGAGGCGCTGGACGGTCTGGGCCGCGCCGGGGAAGCACGAGCGCAGCGGTCGCTTGCCTCGCGGCTGCCGAAGTAGTACGACGCGGACAGGAGAGGCCACGCTCCGCGCGAGAGCCGGCGCACAAAAATGGAAAAGCCGCCCCGTCCGGGGCGGCTTTCGACTGTCCGTTGAGTTCGGGCGGAGGGTTCCGGCTTAGTAGTCCATGCCGCCGGGGCCGTGTTCGCCGCCGGGAGCCGGCGCCGGCTTCTTCTCCGGGATCTCGCAGATCATCGCTTCGGTGGTCAGCATCAGCGCCGCGATTGACGATGCGTTCTGGAGAGCCGAGCGGGTGACCTTGGCCGGATCGATGACGCCGGAGCCCACCAGGTTCTCGTAGTTTCCGGTCGCCGCGTTGAAGCCGTAGTCGTTGCTGCCGTTGCGGATCTTCTCGCACACGATCGCGCCTTCGAAGCCCGCGTTGCCGGCGATCTGCCGGGCCGGCTCCTCGCAGGCGCGCCGCACGATGTCGACGCCGATCTGCTCATCGCCGCTCAGCTTGAGATCGGACAGCACCGAGGACGCGCGGAGCAGAGCCACGCCGCCGCCGGCCACGATGCCTTCTTCCACCGCCGCCCGCGTGGCATGCAGGGCGTCTTCGACGCGGGCCTTCTTTTCCTTCATCTCCGTCTCGGTGGCCGCGCCGACCTTGATCACCGCCACGCCGCCGGCGAGCTTCGCCAGCCGCTCCTGGAGCTTCTCGCGGTCGTAGTCCGAGGTCGTTTCCTCGATCTGGGCGCGGAGCTGCTTGATGCGGCCTTCGATCGCCTTCTGGCTGCCGTTGCCGTCAACCAGGGTGGTGTTGTCCTTGTCGACCGTGACGCGCTTGCAGCGGCCGAGGTCTTCCAGGCGCACGCCTTCGAGCTTGATGCCGGTCTCTTCCATGATCGCCTTGCCGCCGGTCAGGATGCCGATGTCCTCGAGCATCGCCTTGCGGCGGTCGCCGAAGCCCGGGGCCTTCACCGCGCAGGCGTTGAGCGTGCCGCGCAGCTTGTTGACGACCAGCGTCGCCAGCGCTTCGCCTTCCACCTCTTCGGCGATGATCAGCAGGGGCTTGCCGGACCGCGCGATCTGCTCGAGCAGCGGCAGCAGGTCCTTCATGTTGCTGATCTTCTTCTCGTGGATCAGAACGTACGGCTCCTCGAGAACGCATTCCATGCGGTCCGGGTCCGTGATGAAGTAAGGCGAGAGGTAGCCGCGGTCGAACTGCATGCCCTCGACGGTCTGAAGTTCGGTGTGCATCGTCTTGGCTTCCTCGACGGTGATCACGCCGTCCTTGCCGACCTTCTTCATCGCCTCGGCGATGATGTTGCCGATCGTCGAGTCGCCGTTGGCCGAAATCGTGCCGACCTGGGCGATCATGTCGCCGCTGACGGGCTTGGACGCCTCCTTGATGGCGTCGACAACCTTCTCCACCGCCATCTCGATGCCGCGCTTCAGCGCCATCGGGTTGGCGCCGGCGGCCACCGACTTGACGCCTTCGCGGAAGATCGACTGGGCGAGGATGGTCGCCGTCGTCGTGCCGTCGCCGGCGACGTCGGAGGTCTTCGAGGCCACCTCGCGCACCATCTGCGCGCCCATATTCTCGAGCGGATCACGCAGCTCGATCTCCTTGGCCACGGTCACGCCGTCCTTGGTGATCGTCGGGCCGCCGAACTTCTTCTCCAGCACGACGTTCCGGCCCTTCGGACCGAGCGTTACCTTCACCGCGTCGGCGAGCTGGTTGACGCCCCGCAGAATCGCCTGCCGGGAGCTCTCGCTGTAAACAATCTGTTTCGCTGGCATGTCGTTTTCTCCTTCCTCCGTGCCTTACTTGCCAATCACGCCCAGGATCTCGTCTTCGCGCAGGATCAGGTGATCGTCGCCGTAGACCTTGGGCACGTCGTTTCCGGAATATTTGCCGAACAGGATCCGGTCGCCCACCTTCACTTCGAGGGGGATAACCTTCCCGTCGTCGGTGCGCTTGCCGTTGCCAACCGCAACCACTTCGCCGATCTGGGATTTCTCTTTGGCGGAATCGGGAATGATGATGCCGCCCTTCACGGTTTCTTCTTCGTCGATCCGCTTGACGACAATCCGGTCGTAGAGCGGGCGGATGTTCACTGCCATGGGGGATGGTCCTCCTGGTTTTTCGATTTCCAGAATTGTTTGATTCAGGTCAAGAGCTTGACCCGGAGTTTGCCTCGCGGATGCCGACTCACTGTCACCATCCGACTCTTTCCTTTTAGCACAAGATGCAAGAGAGTGCCAGATTTCATGGCTTAAATTATTGCAAATAAAGGAAAAATTGTTGTTGCAAGATCAGCGGGCGGCGACGGCTCGGGTTGTGACGCGACGGTTGAACGAAAAAAGGCCCCATCTGGCGTCCGCCAGATGGGGCTTCACCTATCACTCGCAGGAGAAATGATTGGCAGGTCGGAACTTATTGCCGTGCTACATCTCGGCCAGGCCGGCAACCAGGGCGCCGCGCGCGGTGGCCGTCAGCGGATCCGACGCGGTGCGGACCTCGGAGATCTCGATCGGAAAATCGCTCTCGGCCAGCATCTTTTCAAACCGGTCACGGAAACCCTTGGGCGATGCGGTGCCGCCCGACAGCACCATCGGAATCGGCTTGGATAGCTTCGGCATCTTACGGGTGTCGGAAAAGGCCTCTTTCATCGCCGCAATCAGGGCGGAGATCATGTCCTCGTAGTAGACGGTGAGGATCTGGTGCAGCCGGTCGGTGAAGTGGCCGTTGAAGTGGAACCCGGCTTCCTTGGCCAGGCGGACCCGATTGGCCAGCTCGCCAGTGACCGAGGCGGCGCTCGAATCGATGAAATCGCCGGCTTTGGGAATGCTGAAGCTCATCGCGGGCATCGACAGGTAGGCCAGGGACACGTTGCACAGGCCGCCGCCGCAACTGATCCCGATGCCGGTGTAGTTGGTGTCTTCCAGCTCGGAATAGACGACCGCCAGCCCCTCGTTGATCGGCTTGGCCTCGCAACCCATGTCGGCGAACATCTGGCGGAGCGTCGCCTCGTGGTAGGTCAGCCCCTGCTCGGACCGCATCGGGGCCGCCGGAATGCTGAAGCAGACCTTCGGCTTGTCCGCCGAGCCGGTCATGCCTTCGATGATCTTCTGCACGACGCCGCTGCTTTCCCGCTCCGTCGGGTCCAGCACGCCGAGCGTCATCGGACGCCGTGTTTCGACATTCAACAGATCGGCGAAGCGCGGCGCGTCGTTGCCGAGAACCGTAATCTGCGAGTCGCCGGCGCGGAAGGCGATACCCTCCCGCTTGAGCGCGATCTCCGCCATCCTGCTGTGGGGTATCGTCACGAAGGCGTTCAACTGGCTTGTGTATTCAAAGTTGTCGTCAACCTGCCGCGCCATGACGATCCGGCTGGTTCCCACGTCCAGACCGACCACGTTGTTCCTGGTTTCCTTCTTCACGGTAGTCTCTCCTTCCGGGAATTTCTGGCTCCGGTGGCCGCAGCGGTTTCGCCGCGCCCCGCCTCGGCGGTCCGCGCCGCGATTTTCGCCGCGACATTCCGGTAGCGCTGTTGCAACAGGGACCGGTAGCGAGTGACGGTAAGCCCCCGTTGAGTAGCCTCTTGCCGCACCTGGTCTTCGCTAAGCCCCAGGCCCTTCCACATCCGCGCGCCCGTGGCGCGAACAAACTCGTCGTCGTAGCCGAAGCCGAACAGATACATCGCCGCGATCGGCTGGATGTAGTTGTCCGGCAACCCGACCGCCTCGAACGGAAAGTTGGCGGCCCAGTCGACGTGACTCCCGATCCGCATGCTCGATGCGTTGAGCGATACCTGCGCGTGCGTCACGCAGTTGCGCGCGTCGATCCCGTACTTGCGCCGCAGCATCGCTGTCAGCGTCCGGGCGGCGTGAATCTGCGCCGCCGTCACCGAGTCGGAGAGCCGGTCGCCATGCCGGGTCTCGGATTCGAACGATACGGCGAGAAAGCTGCCGTTGAGGCCCACGTAGTCTTTTCCGTCCCTGCCCCAGGCCGATGTCCCGGCGTGCCAGGCGATGTCGGTTTCCGCCACAACCCGGTGCACACGCCCGAACCGGTCGATCACGTAGTGGTAACAGCGGTTGGCGGCGACGAAGTCGAGCAGCCAACGCCCCACCCGCTGCAAGCGCTGGTTGTTGCTCGCTTCAAACGGGGCGATGTGGCTCTCCGTCGTGTGGAACACGATCCCCGCGGGCGTCTTGGACCCGATGATGACCTTGCGTTCCTCGTCGTCGATCTCCATATCCTCCCTCGGCTCATGCCGGATGGTGGCCCCGGTCTCGATGCGCAGCCCGTTGCTGTAGATCTCGTATCCCGGTTTCTGCTCGACCATCCAGATGTCCTTATCCGTGACCCATTCCTCGGCGGCCCGCACCGGCGCTCCGGTCTCCCATCCGGCCGGCGCGGCCGCGCCCTCTCCCATCGCCTTGACGGGATGGGCCGACCGACCCGCCCACAGCCACATCCCTCCGGCTGCGAGCACCGCCGCGGCGGCCAACTCGGGCCGCCGGATCCACCGCCGCCAGCGCGGCGATTCTTCTTTTTCCATCGCCCGCCGGAGATACTTCAGGCGCGCCACCGGATCGGTGATCTCGCGAGCGAGCCGCTCATGCCGGCTGGTGCGGCGCGCTCTCCACTCCGCGACCCAGCAACGGGCCCTTGCCAACGCTCTCCTCATGCGCCCTCTGCCGGCGGTCCCCTCTCCTCTCCCGGGAAACTTCTGCCTCCCAGGGAAGTTTCGGCGGAGACAGGGGAAAACCTTAGACGCGAATAGGAAATAATTCCGTGGGTTCGGGCTGGCGGCGGCCCTAGGCGAGCGTCTACTGCTTTCGGCCACCCGCCAGCCCGTTCCGGCATCCGGCAACCCGCGCGTAGGCACGATCGCTACGGAAGCTCCCAGTCAGATGTGGGGCGCCGATGCGGCCACGGCCTTCCCGAAGGCCGATGGCATCGTCATCATCTTCGCCGCCGTTGACCGCTGCGTGGCGGACTGGGTGGGTATCCATGGTGTTGAGTCCGTGACGGGGGGAGACCAAGTACGATATTCTGTTTTGAACTACGATATTCTGCATTAAGATACTTGTTGCATGCGCGTTAATGATGCAAAGAGAACCTAATCGATTGAATGCTCGGGGAGGAATGGCAGCTGTCCACAAGCGAAAATTTCGCCAATCTCTTCAGGCAGCTCACTAAGTTCGAAAGCGTCCTGGGCTGGCAGTGCCGTTTGGCTGAAAATGCAATCTGCCGAGACCTGCTGATTCGGGTACCAACAGGCTTCGGGAAGACTGCGGGTGTTGTAATCGCATGGCTTTGGAACCGAGTCTATCAGGATAGAGCTGATTGGCCACGGCGACTCGTCTACTGTCTGCCCATGCGGACTCTGGTCGAACAAACGGAGCGCGCAGTTCGGGGATGGCTTTGCCAGGGGAAGTTTAATCCGGAAGCTAAGATTCACGTTTTGCTCGGGGGGATGTCGCTTTCCGATTGGCATCTCGACCCGGAATGCAACGCCATCCTCATCGGTACCCAGGACATGCTTCTGTCGCGGGCACTGAACAGGGGGTACGGCTCAGGTCGGGCGCGTTGGCCGATGGAGTACGGCCTTTTGAATGTCGATTGCCTCTGGGTTATGGACGAAATCCAGCTAATGGACGTTGGCCTGGCAACCAGTGGCCAGCTTCAAGCTTTCGCAAGTGCAGACGAAAGCGATGGCAAACTTCCACGCCCTCGACGGACTTGGTGGATGAGCGCGACTTTGCAGCGTGACTGGCTGCGCCGCGCACCGGCCTTGGTTGACGTTGGTTCCCTTCCTCAAATCGATCTGGAGCCCCAGGAACAGGCGGGTTCTTTGTGGACAACCCCGAAATCGATCCGCATCGAGACCATACCCGTAGCGGAGGATCCCAAAGCCCAGAAGTGGGCAAAACTCGTTGCGGATGTCCACACGCGCGGAGTTACGCTCATCGTGACGAACACGGTCAAGAGCGCTGTGGCGCTCCACGCGGAATTGAAGAAGCTGAAGCGGAACGACACGGACCTCCGGCTCGTCCATTCACGGTTCCGAGGTGCGGAGCGGAGAAACTGGGGCTCGGAGTTTTTGGACCGATCGCATTGCTCTCCTGATCAGGACCGCATCATAGTCGCGACGCAGGTGGTTGAGGCAGGAGTAGACATCTCCGCCGAAGTCCTCGTTACTGAACTCGCGCCTTGGGCGTCTCTGGTTCAGAGATTTGGACGCTGCGCGCGTTACGGCGGCAAAGGCCAAATCGTCGTCGTCGACCGCCGCCATACGGACGAGACGGCACGGAAGCTCAATGGCCAGGATGATGAGGAACGGTCCCGGAAGCGGCAAGATGCGGACCGCGCTACTGCTCGCCCCTACGATCTCGCGGAACTCGAGGCTGCTGCCGAGGCGATCCGGGAACTGCAGGGTGTGGCCAGCCCAGCCGCGATCGAAGGATTCGAGAAGAACGCGGGGCGAGAGGACTTGGGCCGTCTCTATCCTTACGCACCTGCACACATCCTCACTCGCCGGGAACTCCTGGATCTTTTTGATACAGGCCCCGATCTAACGGGTGCGGACATCGATATCTCGCGCTTCGTTCGTGAAGGCGATGAGCGCGATGTCACGATCTGGTGGTGGCCGGTTCCGGAAAATCAAGCGCCGCACCCTCGGCTTCGGCCAACTCATGACGCGCTTTGCCGTGTCCCTGTAGGCGACGCCCGGGCGTGGCTCTTCCCAGGTGGACAGAGTTCCGAGGACACTCAAGCTGAAGGCGGTCGTGCCGCACAGGCGAAGAGCGCGAGGCCGCGAGCCTGGGTGTGGAGCTATCTCGACAATGACTGGGAGCGGGTTTCAGAACGCCATGTTTACCCGGGACAAACCATTCTCGTCGATGCAGCCGCCGGCGGGTACGACCCACTTATCGGCTTCACGGGGAAGCCCTCCACAGTTCCTGTTGAGCCTGGGCATGCACGTGCTGTGGATGCGACTGAAGCCGCGGACAGTGCAGAGGAACAGGAAGACCTCAGTGAGGGGCTGGGCGACAGTTCGCGGCAGTACAAGACGATCACGACGCACGGGGCCGAGGTCGCGGCCGAGGGCCTGACGCTTGCCGATACTCTTGGCCTCGTGAATCCAGCCATTCGGAAAGCACTTGAGGTGGCCGGCGTCACCCACGACATTGGCAAGGCACACCCGGCCTTCGCGGGAGCGATTAGAGATCGAAATCAGATTCCTTCCGACACTCTTCTGGCGAAAGCTCCTAAGGGGCGCTGGCACGGCGTTCGCGACATGTACAATCACAGTGACTTGGGCGAGCGACCCGGCTTCCGACACGAGCTGGCGAGCGCCTTGGCGATCTTGGAGCTTGTCTGGCGCACGCGGCCGTTGCATCCGGCGCTCCAAGGTGGGTGCGAAGCCATACTCGATGCCACTGTTGGCCGGGAACTTCCCGACGATGCGGGTCTACTACTGGAGTCTCAGGGAATCCTCGCCGGACTCGCAGGGTTGGACTCGTTTGCTCTCAACCTTGTCCTTTATCTCGTGATGTGCCACCACGGAAAGGTTCGCGCGACCGTGCCGATGAGCCCCTGCGATCAAGATAATGCGGGCGTGGGCGGCGGCGCGCCGGTTCGGGGAGTCCGGGATGGCGACGAGCTTCCTCCACTCGTGCTCGCGACCCCTACAGGTCAGGAATTTCAGCTACCCCAGGTGACGCTTCGCTTGGATCCGGTCCGGCTCGGACTATCGAAGCACTACGGCCCAAGCTGGATGGAACGTGTACTCGATCTGCGCACATGTTACGGAGATTTCCAGCTCGCATGGCTGGAGGCGCTGATACGAGCCGCGGACGTGCGCGCGTCACAGATCGCACGGCCGCTTGACCCGCGACTTCCGCCAGATTCGGCGGAAGTCGCCGTAGCCTCGGGTTCGGGGGATCGAGACGCTAGCTTGCGAGATTGGATCAACAATACACTCCTCGCCTCAACGAATCCGCCTGTGGCTGTTGGGGCTCCATTGGCCAGCAAGCGGACGACGCGACGTGGCGGTGGCAAACCGCCCGAGAAGCGGGCGCGGCGAGGTGCTCCATGAGCAAGCCACACATTCATGAAATGGCGGGGCTGAAACCTGATGCGCTTGCGACCTACCTCGCCGCACTTGGGATCTTTCGCTTGTTAGCGGAACAGAAAGATCCTCACGCACGCGGATTCTGGCGCGAGGAGCATTTTGTCCTCGTCACCGAACTCGACTGGGATTCCGTCGAACGGTTCCTGCTTCAGGATTACCGGCCCACGCCGATTCTGGCACCGTGGAACCTGGAGAGCGGCTTCTTTTCCCTGAAGCCACTATCGGCAGAAAGCACGGGCCCATCCAGCCCAACCGAGAGCTTGGCAGGGTTGGAGGATTCGATCGGTCAAGAGCCCGATGCCGACGCTGATTTGGCTGGCGACGATTCCGAACCAGATGATGGGGAGGCGGGCGGGGATGATGAAGCGACGGGAGATCCGCTGATCGAAAAGATCCGGTGCTCGGAAGCGGCGCGACTCGCAAGCTTCCGGCGCGCCATTCAAGTTGCCCTTGATCTGATTCCAGAGGAAGTGCGCCAAGCGGAACGTGACACGCAGCAGGCTCATCAGAGGATGCGCGACGAAGTTTCCGGACTCCTTGCGGAGGCTGAAAGAACGGTTTTCGATGCCAAGGCCGATGTGGAAGGCAAGAAGGCCCGGGTCAAGGGAGCAGCGAAGGGAGATCCATCCCGTGAGGTGCTGGCGCAGGCTAAAACTCGCCTGAAGCAGGCCGAGAAGGACCTGAAGAAGAAAAAAGCCGACCTGAAATCCAAAGAAAAGGAGCTGAAGGCTCCCATCGAAGATGCAAAGAAGCGCTTCAAAGAGACCCAGTCGAATACCAAGGCCCGATTGATCGCAGATCTCCGCTTACGATGGGGGGACGCCGGGCAGCAGTGGGTGGACGCGGCGGTCGCCCTGGATGAACGACAGAAGAAGGGCTTCGAGTTTACCGCGATCTTTGGATCAGGCGGCAATGACGGCCGCATGGAATTTACGAGGAACTTTCGGCGGCACCTGAACGAGCTTTTCGACCTTGACACCGGCCGCCCGCGTGATCGTGCAGCAGAGAGGCTGCGTGCCGCCCTCTTTGGTGAGCCCACAAACCTTCTGGTCAACGAAGCCGTTGGTCAGTTCTACCCAGGGCGCGCGGGCGGCAGCAACATGGCGGCCGGCTTTTCCGGCGATGCAGCCGTGAACCCGTGGGAGTTCGTCCTCATGCTGGAAGGTGCTGTTGCACTCGTCGCTGGCATGACGCGTCGTGGCGAGGTGGGACGCGCACGGGTCTCGTCGCCCTTTTGGGTAGAGGCCGCTCCGGCCGGATTTTCCAGCGCATCGGAGTTGGAGGATTCGCCGCGAGGCGAACAGTGGTTGCCCCTATGGTCCAGTCCGGTGCGATATGGCGAACTGGTCGAACTCATCCGCGAGGGACGGGCGCAAGTCCGGCGCGGTAACGTCACGCGGGCTGGAGATCTTGTGCGCGCAACGGCACGGCTTGGTCTCGCGCGTGGCATCGAGTCGTTGCAGCGGTTCGCATATCTTGAACGCAATGGCCAGTCGAACCTGGCGGTGTCTGCCGGCCGTTTCCGCGTCGCATCGCGCCCCAACCAGGCGCTCCTGGAGGAAGTTGCACCGTGGATCGACCGCCTGATCTGGCATGCCCAGCGGACCAAGGACAACAACGTGCCTCTGAGCCTTGGCGTCGTCGCTAGACGTGCGCAGGAAGCCCTGTTCGCAGTTTGCCGGCACGACGCTACACCGACGGAATGGCGGGAACTGCTCATTACGCTCGGGGACGCGGAGCATTTCCTTTTGCGCTCGGGCAAGAACCCAACGCGGCGGCCGTTACCTAGATTGAGTCCCCGCTGGATATCGGCAGTGGATGACGGCTCTGAACAAGGCAGAACGGCGTTGAGGCTTGCCCTGGCGTTAGCATCTCAGCACCTCCCACCTGAAGACGGGGCAGCGATCAAAGGTTCCGTCCGCTGCCACTTCCTCCCGCTGGCCGATCCTGACGTAGAGCGCCCTCAGTTCCGGCTGGATGAACGGGGACGAGTCCAGTCTGACCCGGAATGCGTGTGCGTGGGCCGCAATTTGGTAGCTGATGCCATTGGCTTGGTGCGGCGGCGATCGATCTGGGTCCGCAGAGCCAGCGAGCGAAGTAACCAGGTAATGCGATTGCCCCTTCAAGCCGTGCAGTCCTGCGAAGCTTCCAGCGAGGAGATTGCATGGTGGCTGCGGCATGATGAGTTCGATAAAGAGATCCTGAAGCTCACACGCCCGCTGCTCGCTCTTGACTGGGGCCAGGTCGCCAAGCGACCGGTCGTTCTACCGGTGTTGTGCCAGGCATCGCCCGACCCGCTTCATCTTCTCTTTCGCCTCGCCCACTTGCCGTTCGACATCCCAGTAAAGACGTCCAATGGAAAAGTGGAGACCGAGGTCACCGTCCGCCTCGACCCGGAACCACTGCGGCGGCTGGCCTCTGGCGATTTGGATGGCGCCTTGCGAGTGGTTGTACGCAGGCTCTCTGCAAGCGGTCTGCACCCCGTCTTCCGGCGTGGCGCCGGAACACCAATAGTTGCGCGGCGTCTCGCCGCCAGCCTCGTTTTCCCGATCTCGCGAGAGGAAGCGGCGCGAGCAGCCACGCTAGTCTGCAAGCCCTACGAGGCGAAGGAGATTGAGGAACAAGAGTTGGTTTCGACCTGAGGAGCTTCTTATGTCAATTGATCTATCATCTCTTAACGGTGTCCACGACCTCCTGTTTGAGATTCCTCTCAAAGTCAGACAGGGTCACAGGTTCCAACCCACGGGCTTCCCAGACCTCGGCGCTGCCGAGTTCGATACGCCCGTCGGCAGATCCCTGCTTATCGAGTCTGCACAGAGTATGGCTAACCGGCTGGAAGCGGTCTGTTGGGACGAAAGTGCCAATGACCTCATCGAACCGCTGCGTGGGCTCAGCTATGTCAGGGTGCTGCGGAACAACAGTTACCTTACAAGCTCCGTGACCGATTCGCATCGACTTAATAGCCCGTACATTCTTGAGAGCAAGGACAAGACGTTCCTCAGCACGCTTCAAGGCGAACTCGGGGCGCTCGAAAAAGGACCAATCAATCGCAGCATCCTTGCGCAGAAGCTTCTCAAGTACGATGTGGGCTCCCTGGTGCATGGCGTTTTCCTGGCCAAGGAGCAGCTTGCGGGTGGGCGGCTGAGAGTAGCTCGGGCGCTGACGGCGTTCATCGAAGCAGAAGGTGTTAGGGTCGCCCCTTCCGGGGGATCAAAGCAGGATCACGTCGACCCAACAGGTCAAGCTTTTAATCAGGGAGGGGCCCAGAAGGGTTTTGGCCACGTGCCTTTCCCCCGTGATGAGTACACCGCCGAGACGATCACTTTGTATGCAAGCATCGACCTTTCCCAGATCCGCGGCTACGGCCTCGATGACGATGCAACACGCCTCTTGATCCTCCTGGCCCTGTTCAAGCTCCGATCATTCGTAGATAGCCCCATGCGTTTGCGAACCGCGTGTTGCTTTGAGTTGCGCGACGGCGTGGACATCGCCAGCAAGAATCTACCGACCTTCCACCTGCCGACTCGGGATGAGTTGGTAGGAACCAAAGACGCCAATGGTACATGGTCCGGTAATCTGCCCATGCTGATCCGCAGTCTGGCCGTGGCGGATGACGGCGAGAAGAGCAGCACTCAAAAGATGCGGGTGACCGAGGTAACGTTTGCTGCCTAAGTGAAGCCGCCGATGATCCGTTTGCTCTTCGAATTCTCCGGTAGGACGTATCACGCGACGCCATGGGGCCACCACGTGAACGAGGGCTTGGTGGAATGGCCTCCAAGTCCATGGCGAATTATCCGCGCGCTGCTCGCCACGGGCTACACCAAACTTGGCTGGCAACAAGTTCCTGAGGAGATGCGACGTTTGGTTGAAGCGCTTGCCGCGTGCGAGCCAACTTATCATCTGCCACCGGCAACAACTGGCCACACCCGCCATTACATGCCGGTAAAGGGATGGAAGAACGGTCTTCAGAAGACTAGCATGGTGATCGATGCGTTCGTCCGGCCTTCCGGCCCGCTTGTTGTCGACTGGCCGGTGGAGTTGGATGCGGCTCAGCGGAACCTGCTTGAAGACTTATTGACTCGGCTTGGATATCTTGGCCGTGCGGAATCCCGAATCAGAGCGCGACTGGCAGTGGACAGCGACAGTTCGCCAGAGGTTGTGGTCTCGACGCAGCGCAGGCAACCGGACGACGAACCGGTGCGGTTGCTTGCTCCCATTTCGGTTCAGTCTTACGATGCCTGGCGGCAAAGTTCGCCTCAAGCGCCCAAGGATCTTCTCGCTGCGTTGCATCTTGACACGAAAACTCTTCAGAAAGAGAAGTGGAGCGCTCCGCCGGGCACGCGCGAACTCATGTATTGGCGTCCGGCGGAAGCACTGGCTCATGCCTTTACACTCGGGCGAGTTGACAGCGCCGGCACCGATTTAAACGACACCGCGCTGTTTGCGCTTTCAACTGACAGTAAGCGGGACGTGTTGCCGCTCATGGAGCGGGCGCTCCCAACTATGGCTCTCTTCCGGCGAGCATTGCTGAGCAGGATCGGAGACGAGCAACAGCTCGGCGCCTGTCCGGAGTTGACCGGAAAAGACCGGGATGGGCAGCCTCTGCGATGCGAACATCGACACGCACACTTCATCCCGCTGTCCTTCGATCATCACGACCCGAAGCGCATCGACCACGTGCTTGTGTTTGCGCCGATGGGTTTCGGACCATCCGCCGACCGTGCTCTTCGCCGCCTGCGCCGGACTTGGGCAAAAGGAATGAGCGATATCGCTGTCACGCTCATTGGGGTTGGCAAGCTACGGGAATTTCGCAGTGTCGGCCGCGATCCAGTGCCTGAGCTTGGAACGAGTAGAGTCTGGGCGTCCCGGACTCCGTTCATTCCGCCGCGATTTCTTAAAGCGCGCGGAAACAACTCGATGGAAGGACAAGTCCGGGCGGAACTACGGAGTCGCGCGCTTCCGGATATCGTAGCGCCTCCCGTGGTTGCTATCCCTTCTGAGCAGAGCCCGTGGGGCAAGCAGGCGCTGTGGTTCCGGCGCTTTTCCCGAACACGCCAAGGCACCGGCAGTACGCCGCCAGCCGGCGTGTTTCACCTAATTCTCACTTTCGATCGGCCAGTCGAAGGACCAGTTTGCTTCGGCTGGGCCTCTCATTTCGGGCTCGGGCTGTTTGTCCCGACCGACACGATGCGGACCGGAGAACTGAATCGATATTAGTACCGCGTAATATGAGCGGCCTCCGCGCGGCGGCACACTGGCTCGCCGGCCCCTGCGCGGGCCGCGCCGTCCGAACCCAGGAGTATCCGCGTCTGGCGGCTGTCGGACGTGAGATGGGGCCTGCGGGCCGAGGGCGACCACGCCTGTCACGGCGGCGCAAGCCGCGATCAGAACGGCACGTTCCAGGAGCCGAGAGCGCGCCATCCGCTGAGATTTCCGCTCAAGTCCTCCGCAAGCCCGAAGATCGTCTTTCCGCCCCCAAAGGACCCGTTGAATTCCAGCGGCGCCACGAGCGTCAACGTTTCTCCGAACCGCGTCGCCGTGACGCGGCCCACGTCGACAGCGCAGCGCGAATTGCTGTAGCCGCCCGCTGTGCCCGGCGTCCGGCCAGCAAGCCAGCCGACGCCGTCCGCCGCCCGCAAAAACAGCAGGTTCACCTGCGGCAGATACGCGATCTGGCAGCGGTCCCGCGACTCGAGTCCGGCCGCGATGTGCAGCTGAACGCTCCCGAGGTCCGAGGCTCCGCCCGGATCCGAAAACACGGCGGTGAGCGTGGCCAGCCGCCCCGCGCCAGAGGAGGGCGTCACCGAATCCACCCGGGGCGGACCGGTCTGCGCCCCGGGAACGTCCCATGTCCCCATCCGCACCCAACCCGAGACGCGGCCGGCGACGTCCGTCGCATACGCCCAGATGTTTTTCCGTCCCGCGAAGCTGCTCTCATTGAAGCTGATCGGCATGATGACGCCAAACGTATTCGTGCCGGTCTTCTGCATCACCACGCGGTTGACGTCGACCGAACAATACTCGTTCCCGATCACGCCCGGGAACGACTCCCACACATGCGGCCCCATCCACGACCCGTCCGGGCGGCGCAGAAAGAACGTGCTCATCGAATAGTCCCAGACAAAGTGGCACCGCGCGCCGGACTCGAAGTCCGGGTTGAACATGACCTGGATCCGGTGGATGTTGTCCATTCCGTCTGTGTCGTTGAACAGGAACTGGAATGTGCGCGCGGCCCCGCTTCCCTGCGAAGGAGAAACCAGAAGCGGCGCAGGAGGCGCGCCGGGGGCGCCCGTTCGCGATGCGTACAAAGTCCGGGCCGCGTCGATGTCAACCGCCGTCGCTCCCGTCCGGCGGCTGTAGTAGCGGTACATGACCGAGTTCGGGTAATCCGAGTGCATCAGTCCGATGGCGTGCCCCAGTTCGTGGAGCGCCACGGAGAAGAAGTCCCAGGGCGCGCCCCACGGCTCGTCATCGTTGAAGTGCACGTCGCCCGCCACCGGCTCCGGCACGGGGGGCGACGGATAGCTTGCGTGCGCCAGCACGCCGGGCACGAAAGGAGCGCCGTCGCCATGGTCCCCCCGCGCGAAGAGAAAGTCCACCTGCCGCGGGTCGCCTTCCCGCGAGCCGGCCTGGAAGTTTACCGCGACCCAGCGGCTCCACTCATTCATCGCGCGCGCCAGTTCGCTCTGTACCGCCGCCTGGGTCAGCCTGGCCGAGCCATTCCGCACAAAGTAGCGAATGTCCGCCGCGCCCAGACCGGGACCGTCCCAGCCGTCGCCAACGCCCACAGCCGCTTGCAGGTATCCCCCCAACTCCGCCCATGTGGTTTCGCACCGGTAAGCAAACGTCTCCTCGCCGCCGCGGCGCAACTCCTCCGACGCGGGAAAGAGATAGGAAACCTCATCCCATTCGGCCAACCGGCGGAGCCCGGCCTCCGGTCCGCTCACGACCAGGTGATTCGGCGCCAGCCGCCGGGAAGGCCCGATCTCCAAGCCCTCGGCGCGGGCAATGTGGCGCATGGCCGATTCGGGCACGTCGCGATAGAACTCGACGACGACGGTCAGTTCGCCCTCCGGCTGATCGAGCGCCGGGCTCCACTTGCCCGCCGGGTCAATCCCATACACCTCGATCCCGGGGCTCAACGAGGCGATGACCTCCGGCGTCACGGCGGCCACCACCGCCTGCGGGCCGGCATACCCTGCGAGCACCGCCCCGGACTTCCTGAGCTCGCCCATCTCCCAGGCTGTCGGCTCCGAAGGCAGCACGAGCAGGACATGCTCCCGGGACTTGTTCACCTGCTTGGCCGGACGCCATCCCTGCTCGCGATACTTTCGTGTAGGGCCTGTCTTCGTCCTGACGGCCGGCTGCCCGTAAGACGATGAGGCGAGGACCAGCGCAATGGCAAGTCCCGCGGCGGCTCGTAACAGATTTCGCAATGTGCGGGTTCTCCCTCAAGCTGAATCGGATAAATCGGCGATTGTTTGAGTAGGCCACCCGAAATCGGCGGAGGACTTCGCGACGGCCGGGCAGTGGTGAACAACGCGGGACGGATGCGGGTTCCTGATCCGCTTCAAATGTGGCCGGTCTTGCGCGGCGCCACGGGTTTCGCTACGGTGGAGAGGGGAGGAATGGCCGAGTGGTTGAAGGCGGCGGTCTTGAAAACCGTTAGCGGCGCAAGTCGCTCGGGGGTTCGAATCCCTCTTCCTCCGCCACCCGATCGCTCCGTTCCCCCAACGCGGCGCCGCCGGCGGGTCCACCGGATCGAATGAATCTCCGAAATTACGTGTTGTCGCTGCCGGAGCGCGTGCTGCGTTCCGCCACCGGTCTGGCCGCGGGGATCGTTCGCGAAGTGGCGGAAGTGGCTCTGCCGGCAGCCCTTCAGAGGACGCGGCTGTACCAGAACATCGTCGCCAACACGCTGCGGTTTCTCATCGAGCAGGTGGGCGAGGTCAAGGACGCCTATCCGGCCGAAACGGCGCTGGCCAGCGACTTCGCCGTGCGCCGCGCCGCCGGCAACGGCATCGAACTGGTGGGCATCCTGGCGTTTCGGGCCTCCCCCGTCTGGGTGATGGCGGCTTTGGCGGATGTGTCGGGCGCCGGGCGGCATCTGGTTCGCGAGATCTCGGCCGAGCTGCGCGCCAACGGCCTGCTCGAGCCGGAAACCGAGTTCAGCACCATGGATCAGCTGCTGGAAGGCCTGGAGCGGTTTTCCGCCCGGACCGCGGACACGATCAACACGCCTCCCCTCGACGTCGCGGCCCTGCGGCGGGATTGGGCGGCGATCCGGCGCGAGGCGCTCTCGCTGCCGGCGCCCGCGATCGGCTCCATCGAAGCTCTCTGGCGGGACCTGAAGGCTGAGGCGCAGGCGCAGGACCGGTCCGTGTTCGCCCTGTCCTCGGTGATGGCGCTCTCGGCGCTCCGGGATGTTCCGGGCGGGGTCCGCTGGCTTGGGCGCAGCGCGACTTTGGCCGCCTGGAGAACCGGCGAGATCCTGGGCGATTCTCTGCTCGGGCACTACCGGCGAACGCTCGAGGAGATCCATCGCACGGGGTACCTGGCCTATTGGGTGCGCGAGTACAAACCGTACGTGCGCGCCGCGGCCGCGCAGTTCTCTCCGCGAAAGCGGTCGCTCACCGAGCGTCTGCTGACGCGCTGAAGCGGTTGCTTCGGAATGCGGCGCCCGCCGTTTCCTTGTTCAGGCGCTCCCTTTCCAACGCGACTTCGATGCCACCGGGGGCCGCGGCGGTGGGATCCCCTCTGACCAAGCCGAGCGAGGTCAGGAACGAACTCGGCCCGGTTTCCCGCCGCCGTCAGCCTGCCGCGTGAAGGGGCGGCCTCCCTTCCGGAGAGCCCCCTCGGTCCCGTAGAACAGGATTGTGGGTGGGCCGGCTGTCGTGACTTTCCAACCTTCCATGGCCGCTCTGGGAGCGCCATGCACAGGCTGGCCGGGCGGACAACCGAAGGCGGGATTGAGCAACACCAGTGGGTCAGGCCGGGCCGGGATCGGGCGATTTACGTCGGGCTCGAGGCGGCGGACTGCGCGGGGCTGCCCGTCGCGCCACTGCCGCCAAAGAAAAAGACGACAGCAAGCGGGCAATCCCCGGCACTTCCAGTCCGGCGGGCAATACCGGCGGGCAATAGAGGATGGATTTTCAGGTCGCCCTGGGGCGTTGTCTTGTATAACGCCACGGCATTGTCAATCGACTGGTTGAATCCCGGTTCCGACTGGCCTCCAGCCGCTGAGGCAACCGGGATCAACGATTCGGCGAGGAGCACGGCAAGGAGTGCGGCCGGGTGGCTCTACTGATTCGCCGACCCGGGCGTCGGCCGCGCCATCTGGACCCAGGTCGATGCGCCGTCCGGCAACCGGCCGTAGGAGACATCGCGCGTCTGCGGTCCGAACGTCACCGTGTCGATCAGTGTCGTCCCGTCCCTGTCGTAAATCGAGATCGACTCTCCGTCGGCGCTGAGGGCCCAACTGGCGTGCCGCGGGCCCTGCGCAGGTTCGTTGTCCGCCATGAAGACGAGGTAGCCGCCCGCTGGAATGACGACGCCATCGCCCACTTTCCACTTGGTCGGGTTCTGCGGATTATCGGTGATATACATCCCGCTCATGTCGACGGCCTGGTTCCCGGGATTGTACACCTCGAACCAGTCCTCATAGGCCCCGGGTTCGTCCGGATCCTGGAAGAAAGTGTCGTTATCCGCCATGAGTTCATTGATCAGGAGCCGGCCGGATGCAGCGGGTCCGGGGGCGGAGGGCGCCTTCAGGCGGTTGTCGGCGGCAGGCGTCGGATCCGCCGTGACGTCCCACCGGGATCCATACAGACCCAGGCGCACCTGCGACTGGCCGGCGGGCAGGGCGCTGACCGTGACCGTGTCGATCGGCGCTGTGGCGCTGACGGCCGTCGCGAACAGATACAGCTTTCCACCGGCGGAAGGCATCGGGAAGCTGGCGTGCGCCGGCCCCTCCGCGGTCTCCCCGTCGAGCCAGACGGTGAGGAACTCGCCGTCGGCCAGCGTCACGCCGGAAGGCAGAGCCCACTTGGCGGGCTCTGCCGGATTGTCGGAGAGGTAGAACCCGGCCAGGCTCAGCGGCCCCGGCCCGGTGTTGTGGATCTCGATCCAAGGATCGGCGTCGCCCGCCTCGTCGCGGATCAGACCCGCGTTGGCCGGGACGACCTCGTTGATCCGGACATCGGTCGGCCGGGCCTGTCCGTTGAGATAGGCGCGCAAGAAGGCGTACCGCGCCTGGACGAACTGGTTGACTCCGGGGATCGCGCCGACCTGCGACTGGATCGCCGTCTCAAACTGGGCTGTGGTGTAGGCCTTGTTCGGATCTGCGGCGACATGTTCCCGGATGAGGGACGCCAGATGGGCGGTGCGGGCGGACATGGCCTCGGGCGAGAATCCCGACCGGAGGAAACGCGCCAGGGCCCGCAGATAAAGTTGCCTGAATTCGGGAACAGCCCAAAACTTCTCAAGTAGCGGCCGCGCGTTCGCCGCCGCTCCGCCGCCCCCGCCGGGGCCGCCCGGCGGTCCCGGTACGCCTGTGTTGCCCGATGGCAGATAGAAGGGATCCGTCGTCGCGGGGGTGGCGAGCCTTGGCGTACCGTCGCCGGTGATGCCGAACGACTCGTTATGGTCCCACTGGATGTGGATGAACTTGCCGTCGAGGGTCCGGTCATAGATGTAGTATTCGGCGCCGACGCCGAGGTAGGAGTCGAGGTTGACCACGAGATTGTTCGCGGCCATGGCGGTCATCCAGTTTTCGACATCGGCGATGGTCTCGATCCGCGCCGGGAAATCGGCGGCCGGCGTGTTGTTCAGGATGTCGAGAAACTGGATCAGGCGGGAATAGTCGTTGGCGGTTTCATTCGTTTTAAGAATATAGACGTTCTCGTAGGCCGACTGGGCGGGTCCGAGCCAGGCCAGATTCGGCCGCGCTCCTCCGCCCATCCGCTCCTCTGCCTCGTAGAGGTTGCCGTCCTCGCTTGAACCCCAACGGCTCTGCATCATCGTTTTGTCGGGCTGCTCGACGGCGAGGTACAGGCCATAGAACGCGTCGTTGACGTAGAGGCGCACGTACACGGAGCGGAGCGCGGCGATGAAGCGGCCGGTGAGGTCGTGGAGGAGTTTCTCGCGCATGAAATCGGGCTGAAGGTCGAAGTTGTTCAGGTTGAGCTTCTTCAGCCCGAGGAAGGTCGCGTTGTCGTCGTATTCGTTGAAGTCAAGTTTGAACGGTTTCTTGATGCCGTTTCGCTGAAACGAGGAGTTTCCCTTGAATCGGCATCCGATCCGGGGGAGTTCGACGTCACCGGAGCGGAACCGGCAGGGGAAGTAGGGGTCGCTAGGATCGCTTTGGTGGGCTCGCTGGAGCGTCGCAAACCAGTTGGGATCGTCGAAGTACAGGCGGATCTCTCGGACGGCGGAGTCGTCGAAAAACGCCGCAGCCTGGTCGGAGAGAGGAGGTTGCTGGGCGAATCCGCGGGAGGTAAGGGCGAACAACAAGAAGAGGACGAGGAAGAAGTTGTTTCTCATGACGGCGTCCAATGATGTAACGCCGCAGTAACGGAATCTGTTTCGCCCGGGCGGGTGTTCTTTACAAAGCTTGACGTAGGCGTCGGGAGGGCCGCCGGCGCCTTCGGGACGATCGCCGAACACGACTCCCGGGCCGCCACGCCGCGGAGTGGTGCGCCATCCCGGTGCGATTCTGACAGTGCGCCGACCATCACCGGCGGGAGAGCCCGATTGTTACAGCTTCTGTCATATTTCAGTCATTTTTCCTTAATGGGGGCTGGGTAAACTCACGCTTCAGGTTTTGCCAGAGCCCTGCTTGAATGTTACAGAATCGTGAACTCCTTCTCCTCCTCGCGCTTGCCTCAGGGCAGGCCATCCACGGCCAATCCGCCGGCGTGCTGACGGGATCCGCCCTGGACGCCCAGACAGGCAACGCCATCCGCCGGGTCACCGTCGCCGTCGAGGGCCAGAACAAGTCCGTCGAAACGGACCTTGACGGGCGCTTCCAGTTCGAGCTTCCCGCCGGCAAGTACAAGCTCCGGTTTACGTCGGAAAAGTACAACGAAACAACGCTTGATGATGTGGAGGTGGTCGCCGGCCAGACGGTGGACGCCAGCACGGTACTGGCTTCCAGGAGCGCCGTGACGACGGTCGACGTGGTGGAAAAGGTCGGCGCGATCGCGGCCTCGGCCGAAGCGGCGCTGGCGGAGCGGAAACTGGCGGCGGTGGTGAGTGACGCGATCACTTCCGACGACATCAGGAAGAGCACGGCGAGCGACGCGGCCGGCGCCTTGCAGAAGGTTACAGGCGTGTCCATCGTCGATAACGGCTACGTGTACGTGCGGGGTCTGGGCGAGCGCTACAGCGCCACGATGCTCAACAACGCGATCCTTCCGACGACGGAACCCGAAAAGCGCGTCGTGCCGCTCGACCTGTTTCCCGCGTCCCTGATTGAGAACATCAAGATCCTCAAGACCTACACGCCCGATCTGCCGGGCGAGTTTTCGGGCGGCCTCGTCCAGATGCAGACCATCGAGTTTCCCACGCAGAAGGTCTTCCGTGTGAGCGCAAACTACGGTTTCAACAGCGTGACGACGTTCGACCGGTTCTCGAGCTATCCAGGCGGCGGACGGGATTTCTTCGGCTTCGATGACGGTACGCGGTCGCTCCCTTCGTCCTTTCCGTCGGCGCGGCTGTTTCCGGGCAACTTCACCGACGCGCAGTTCGCCGAGATCGGCCGGTCCCTGCCGGTCAACTGGGAGCCCGTCCGGCGCGACAGCATGCGGCCCGCCATGAGCTATTCGATGGCTGGCGGGAACACGTTCGGCCGTGTCGGCATCGTCGGGGCCCTGACGTTCAGCAACAAGCCCCAGTTTCTGGGCGAGCAGCAGCGCTACTACACCGTATCCAACCGCAGGCCGGTTCTGTTCACCAACTACAGCCAGTTTGACGCCAACACGGAGGGGATCAAGCTGGGCGCTGTGCTCAACGCGGCTCTGAGGGTCAACGGGTCGAACAAGCTGGTTTTGCGGAACACGCTGACGCGCGACACGGACAAGGAGGCGCGGACGTTTCTCGGCTACAACGGCGGGCTCGATTCGACGATCGAGAACACGCGCCTGCGCTGGGTCGAGCGCGGGCTGCTGTCCACGTCGCTCGAGGGCGAGCACGCCGCGGCCCGCCTGCGCAACAGTCTGTTCAAGTGGCAGATGACCTATTCGTCGTCGACGCGGGACGAGCCGGACCTGCGCGAGATCATCCGCGGCCAGCTCGCCGACGGGCGCTTCACCTTCGCCGCCCTGCCTCAATCGGGAACCCGGTTCTACAGCGAGCTGGCGGACCGCATCTACGAACCCATGGGGGAGTGGAGCCTCCCCTTTTACCGCGGGAAGGTTTCCGGCCTGTTCAAAACGGGATTCCGGGCCAGCTTCCGCGACCGCGATTTCAACGCGCGCCGCTTCCGCTATGTTCCCGTACGTCCCCAGACGCTGAACTTCTCCCTGCCCTCGAACCAGCTGTTTGCGGCCGGCAACATCCGCTCCGACGGCTTCGTGCTGCGCGAGTTTACGCGGGGCACGGACACCTACACGGCCGGAATGGACATCTACGCCGGCTTCGCCATGGTGGACCTCGCCATCGGCGCAAAGTGGCGGTTCGTGGGCGGCGCCCGAATCGAAGACGCCGACATCAAGGTCGTGACGATCGATCCGCTTGTTCCCGGACAGCGGCCGGTCACGGCCAACCTCAACAACCGCGACACGCTACCCGGGTTCAACCTGATCTACCAGGTCACCAACCGACAGAACCTGCGTTTCGGATTCGGCCGGACCGTTTCGCGGCCCGACTTCCGGGAGTTGTCACCGTTCGAATTCACGAACGTTCTCGGCGGGTTTTCGACGACCGGCAATCCCAATCTGAAGCGGGCGAAAATCGACAACTACGATTTCCGCTGGGAGTGGTTCCCTTCGGGCGACCAGGTGGTGGCCGCCAGTTACTTCTTCAAGGACTTCACCGATCCGATCGAAGTGAGCATCCAGCCGACGTCGGATCTCCGGCAAACCTTCATCAATGCCGAAGGCGCCCGGAACCAGGGGATCGAGATCGAGTTCCGGCGGAATCTGCGGTTCCTGTCACCCAAACTTGCCCAGTTTGTCGTGCAGACGAACTTCACCTTCGTCGATTCCGACGTCCGGATCGGAGCGCGCGACGAAGCGCGGCTGCTGACTTCGTCTTCCAGGCCGCTGGTGGGCCAGTCCCGTTTTGTCTATAACGTCATTGCGGAGTGGATCAAGCCGTCGCTGCACTCCAGCGCGCGCTTCTATCTGAACTCCGTCTCGCGGCGGATCACCGATGTCGGCACCCTCGGGCTGCCCGACATCTACCAGGAGAGGAATACGTTTCTCGACGTAGTTTATCAATACGACGTACTGGAGAACGGAAAGCTGACGCTCCGGTTTACCGGGGAGAACCTCACGAACAACCACTATCAGTGGACGCAGGGAGGACTCCCCCAACGAAACTTCAGGATGGGTCGAACATTCAGCGCTGGCACATCCTTCTCGCTGTTTTAACCGCATCTTAAAGAACGCTTCTTAGCGAACTTCAAAAATCGAACGAAAGGACTCCACGATGGAGAGAAAACACACGCTATTCTTGTGCGCGGCGTTCGCCCTGGCGCCCGCCCTCGCGACCCCCATCGGTGCCCCGTTTGACGCTGCCTTCGGCGCTCGCGTCAGCACCCCCCCGGCTCTCGCCGCATTCTTCGTGCTCTTCGGCGTCTACGGCCTCCAGCGCGCCCTCACCGACGGCGTCGCCAAGGCCCTCGTCACCGACCTGAGCCCCTCGGACGCGAAAGCCACCGCGCTCGGCCTGCTCGACACCATCGCGGGCGTCGGCGTCCTTCTGGCCAGCGTCGTCGCCGGCATCCTGTGGGAAACGTTGGGCCCCGACACCACCCTCTGGTTCGGCTCGGCGTGCGCCGCGATCGCCACCCTAGGCCTGCTCGCCACTCCGCCGCCCGCACCAGCGAAACCGAGGACGTAGCCGATCAGCCTGCATCCGTTCCCGCGATCGACCC
>Ga0073934_10001958_pt1 | contig 45950 bp, 34 predicted proteins | sample LarsenN4metaG_FD_76834 | JGI IMG/M metagenome (GOLD analysis project Ga0073934, IMG submission 76834) | Hot spring sediment bacterial and archeal communities from British Columbia, Canada, to study Microbial Dark Matter (Phase II) - Larsen... ...
TCTTCATCGTTCCCCAGGATCACGGCGTTCCCCTCAAGGGAGCCTCGAAGGTCTCCGCCGCCGAACTCGCCCTTGCTGGGAAAGCGCGCAGGGAATTGGAGAAAGGCAAGCAGGCCCTCCGGAAGGAAAAACACGACGCGGCGATTCGTCACCTCAAGCTCGTCACGGAGCTGGCCCCTCAGTTCGCCTTGGGATTCGAGCTGTTGGGCGTGGCGTACCTTCGGTCTTCGAATCCCTCCCAGGCGGAGACCGCTTTCCAGCAAGCCTTGAAGCTCGACCCGAAGAGGCCGGATTGCTATACCCAGCTCGGTCTCCTGTACTATGGGCAGCACCAGTATCAGGAAAGCCGCAGATTCCTGGAGACGGGCTTAGGATTGGATTCGCAGTCACGGTTCGGACACTACCAACTGGGGCTGACCCTGTTCGCTCTGGGAGATTACGCAGCCAGTGAGCGAGAATTCCGCCGCGCGCAGGATCTGGACCCTTCCTTGGCGGAAGTCCATGTTCGCCTGGGAAACATCTATCTGCGGCAACAGAATCCCGCTCGCGCCTTGGCGGAGTTTGAGGACTATCTTCGTCAAGACCCCAAAGGCCCCTTCGCGGCGCGCGCCCGGCAGGTGGTGACGGAGATGCGAAACGCCGGGGTCACGCCAAGGTTCTGATTGGCTCGTTCGCGCGGAGCCTTGAAGTCGCCTTCGGGTCCGCAGGCTGACCGCGTCGGAGGGCAGCCACCTTTTCGAAGTCGCGAACAAGACCTGTCTCCCCAATCGAAAGCCTTTTCACTGGATGTGCAGGACGGTGAAAACGGGGCAATGGTACGCCTGGCAGGATTCGAACCTGCGACCTTTTGCTCCGGAGGCAAACGCTCTATCCATCTGAGCTACAGGCGCTCGTAAACAGAGTTTACCTTGCGCTCAGAGATGGGTCAAGGCGAGAGGGAGGCAAGCGAGGAGGGCGTGGAGAGGCGGGGGCCAATTGTTCAACAGCATAGGCGGAGGTCAGGCGGCTGTGGCGCGGGCCAGTAGTTGCCGCCCGTATTCGTAGCCTTTTTCGAAAGCGGCGAGATTGAGTTTTTTGGTTCCCGCGGGCACCGAGTTTTCCACCGCCTGGCGCACGGCATCGGGGGTGGTGAGAGAGCTCATGGCCGTGACGAATCCCACCATAACCATGTTGAGAACGAGCTTGCGGCCCAGTTCTTCGGCCAGGCGCGTGGCGGGAATACCGAAGGTCTTGACGTCGGGCGCACATCTCTTGCCGAGTTTGATCAGGTCCTGCTCGTAGAGCAACAGACCACCCGGTTTGACTTCGGAGCAAAATCGTGTGCACGCTTCCTGCGACATCACGACGAGAATGTCTGGCTTTGTGATGTAGGGGTAGAGCACCGGTTCGGATGACACGATCAATTGAACACTGCAGGCGCTGCCGCGTGCTTCCGGTCCGAAGCTCTGCGTGAGCGTGACGTATTTGTTGTCGTAAAGCGCGGCAGCCTTGCCGATGACCATCCCGGCGAGGATCACCCCCTGGCCGCCGAATCCTGCGATGCAAATCTCGGTGGGGGGCATCAGCTTCCTCCTGGCACGGCGTAGCGAGCCCCCAGGGATTGCGCGAGCTGCATCTCCATCGTCTGGCTGAGGGTGGGGCGCTCGATATCCACAAATTTCCCGCACACGATTTCCCCTCCCAGGGCGATCTCCAATTCCTTGGTGTTCGCCCCGTTCTTGATCACGCTCTTCTGTTTGTAGTAGCGCATGGCCTCGAGGCTATCGCCCAGCTTATTGCGCCGCAAATAGAGCGTCGGGCAGGGGGCGATGATTTCGATGAACGAGAATCCTTTCTTGTGGAAGGCCTCGACCATCGAACGGGCGATGTGGCGCACATGGAACGCCGTCCAGCGCGCCACGTACACGGCGCCCGAGGATTCCGCCAGATAGGGCAAGTTAAACGGCCGCTCGAAGCAGCCGTAAGGGGCGGTGGTGGCCGTCGCGCTCAGCGGGGTGGTGGGGGCTACCTGGCCGCCCGTCATGCCATAGATGAAGTTGTTCACGCAGATGATTTTCAGATCGATGTTCCGTCGCGCCGCGTGGATGAAGTGGTTTCCGCCGATGGCAATCAAATCTCCATCCCCGCTGTAAACGACCACTGTCAATTCGGGATTCGCCAGCTTGAGGCCGGTGGCGAAGGGAATGGCGCGGCCGTGCGTGGTGTGGAAGGAGTCCAGCCGTACATAGCCCGCGACGCGGCCCGTGCACCCGATGCCGGAAACAACCGCCACCTTGTCGAGATTGAGCTTGGCGTCGACCAGCGCGCGGGCAAAGCAATTGACGGTCGTCCCGATGCCGCAGCCCGGACACCAGATATGCGGCATGCGATCCGTGCGCAAGAAGGGTTCCACGGGATTGAGGGGGGGCTCGACCCGAGGCAGGGTGCTCATTGCGCCACCTCCCGAATCACTTTCAGAATTTCTTCCGGGTTGTGCACGGTGCCCCCGCCGTGCCCCACGAGTTCAGTTCGGGCTCGGCCTGCCGCGCAGCGTTCCACTTCATGCACCATCTGGCCGTAATTCATTTCGACCACCACAAACACTTTGACCCTTCCCGCGAGCTCGCCAATGCGCTTCTCGGGGAAGGGCCAGACGACAATCGGACGGAGCAGGCCCACGCGGATTCCCTCGGCGCGCGCCATCTGTTCGGCGCGGAGGGCGACGCGGCCCGTGATGCCGTAAGCGACGATCACGATCTCGGCGTCTTCCATGCCCCGCTCCTCGCATCGCACGAGCTTGTCGGCATTGTGGCGGACCTTGTTCACCAGCCGGCGCACGAGCTTTTCCTGAGCGCGCCAGTTCATCGCCGGGTAGCCGCGCTCGTCGTGCGTGAGTCCGGTGATGTGGAAGCGGTAGCCCTCGCCCGCCTTGACCATCTCGGGAATGCCGTCGGGGCCGGGTTGGTAGGGCAGATATTCCTCGGGAGGCCGGGCCGTGTAACGCCGGGGATAGATCTCGATCTGCTCGGCGGGCGGGATCACCACCTTCTCCGTCATGTGCCCGACGCATTCATCCATCATGAAGAGCACCGGCAGCCGGTACTCCTCCGACAGGTTGAAGGCGTCGATCATCAGGTCGAAGCTTTCCTGCGGCGAGCTGGGACACAAGGCGATGATTTCATAGTCCCCGTGCGAACCCCAGCGCGCCTGCATCATGTCGGCCTGACCCGGCAGGGTGGGCAATCCGGTCGAGGGCCCACCGCGCTGCACATTGACGAACACGCAGGGGGTCTCGGTCATCGCCGCAAACCCAATGTGTTCCATCATCAGAGAAAAGCCCGGGCCCGAAGTTACGGTGAAAGCCTTTGCTCCAGCCCAGGCGGCTCCCAGGATGGCAATGGAGGACGCCAGCTCGTCCTCCATCTGGAGAAAGATGCCGCCTACCGTCGGCACGCGTGCGGCGAAGCGTTCCACCACCTCTGTCGAAGGCGTGATGGGGTAGCCCGCCGCGAAGTTGGCGCCTGCCGCCAGCGCCCCTTCGCAGCAGGCCTGGTCGCCGTCGAGAAAATGGGTTCCCGTTAACACGCCGGCGGGATTGGCTTTCACGGGCTCACCACCTCCGCCTCGGCAGTCTCGATGGGAACACGGGTCCCGTAGATGGCGAAATCCGGGCAGTAGAGGCCGCAGAGGTCACAGCCCGTACAACCTTGTTCATTGTTCAGTTCGGGCGGATGATAGCCGTGGATGTTGAACTTGTCGGAAAGCGCCAGGACTTTGGGCGGGCAAAACTCCACGCAGAATCCACACCCTTTGCATCGGTTCCAGTCGATGTAAACCACACCTCGAAACTTGCGGCTTCTTTGCGGTGCAGCGGTCGTTTCGGGCATTTTCCCCTTGGCGACAGAGAAATCGCCCACCCCCTTCGGACTGTTTGTCCGAAGCTTGATGCTCCTTAACGTCCAGTTGCATTTTTGTGACCCATGCAAGGGGAGCTGGCCGATTACGCTTATCGCAGAAAGTGGCGACGACGGTTGCCCCGGACCCTCTCAGCGAGGAGCAAGCTTACGCCTCCAGCCGGGACGACTCGCCGCAGGCGCGAATCGCGCAAGACGAAGCCTGCTATACTGCACTCCGCAAGGTCACCGAAACAATGACCCAGAAGCGGCTAGCCCTGATTGTCGGGATCGTAGTCTTGGCCTCCGCCCTCAGTGCCATTGTGGCCTACCACGTGGGCTACCGTCGGGCGTCGCCGCTGGCTCGTTCGAGCTCCGCCTCTGCGGAAATGCCGGAAGGCCCCTGCGTGCCGTTTAGAGAAGCCGGGCCGCTGGTGGGCCAGTCGGCCTGCATCACAGGCCGAGTGCTGCGGGTTTTCACCTCAAGGGCGGGAAACACATTTCTCGACTTCTGTCCCGATTACCGGACGTGCCCATTCACGAGTGTTGTCTTTTCCCAAGACCGCGCGAAGTTCGGTGATCTGGGCCAGCTTCAGGGCCGAAGAATTGAGATTCGAGGCCTCGTCAGTTCCTACCAAGACCGTGCCGAGATCATCATTCGTGACCCAGGCCAGATTCGATTGCTCCCCTGAGGCTTGCCCGCCCGGCAAGGCGGCGGGCGTGGCTCGCAGCGGGAGCCTCGGCAAGGCCATGCTTGTCCTGGGCTTGGGTTTGGCCATCGTATTGGCGCAGCGCCGAGTCGCCCCGGGGGCTCCCCAGGAGGCGCGCACCCTGATCGAACAAGGATTTGAGATGCTGCGCCGCGGCGAGACGGTATCCGCCGAGCGGGCTTTTCGCGAGGCCCTGGCGATGGATCCGCAACTGGGTGAGGGGCATCTGGGTCTGGGGCAGGTTCGCCTGGCGCAGCACCGTTTGCCGGAGGCCAAACAAGAGCTCCGGGAAGCCGTGCGCCTCTCACCGAACTCGGCGGCAGCCCACGCGGCCTTGGCCGGCGTTCTGCTCAGGATGGGAGAAGAAGGGGAGGCGCGCAGGCTCCTCGAAAAAGTTGTGGTGCTTGATCCCCACGATATCGAGAGCCGCTTCCAGCTTGCGTTGTTGCGGGCCGAGGCGGGCGAGGCGAAGCGCTCAGTGGAACTGCTCAAGGAAATCGTAAAGCAAAGGCCTGACCATGATGCCGCACGCGAGCAGTTGGGCTTGCACGCCCTGCGTCGCGGCGACGCGGAGGGCGCCGCTGAGCACGCGAATACCATATTGCGCCGGAAACCACAGGCGCCCGAAGGGCATCGGCTGATGGCGTTGGTCCTGTGGAGGCAGCGCGACACCGAGGGCGCCCTGGCAGAGTGCGCGCAGGCCCTTGCGGAGGACCCTGACTCGGTGGCGATGATGGCCTTGCAGGCGGTGGGCCTTTGGAAGTTGAATCAGAAAAAAGAGGCGCAACAGGCGCTCCTGCGGGCCCATAAAGCCCAGCCGCATATTATCAAGAGCGAAGTCCTCTGCCGGTTGATTCTGTGCAACACTGCGGACATTTCCTTGGTCCAGGACTTCCTTCGGAAAAGTCGCTGGGTCCTCCTGCCGGTAAATGGGCCTTGAACGGTTGCGGTTTGACGGTTTCAGGTTCACAAAGTGAGCGGCCAAAACCGTTGGCTGGCGTGGTGACGGGCCGGAGCACGTCAAGAATCTGCTTGAAGGAAAAGATTGGCCTGATTCGAGATCCTTTGCCCGCCAGACACGCTTAGCGTGGCATACGAAAGGCCCGATTACACCTGAAGAAGCCAAGGGACACGTCGTATTCGGCCTTCAGTCTCGGAACTGGAGGGAAACCAAGGGGCCTCGGAACTGCGGATTGACACGCCGGGTCCTGTCCTCCTCGTGAAGATCTAGAGGTTGAAACGCGTAGCCTGCCTGGACGGTTACGTGGCGACCGAAACTCACCCCGACATTGAAGGCCGCCTGGAAATAGTTGCCAAATCTTCCGAAGGACATGCCCTTGAATTCCCCGTTGAAATTGAGCCGATTGCTCGCCCGCAGCGGGAACACGCGAAACTCGGCGCCTGCCAGCGGGACAGGCACCTGGATCTTTTCCGAAGCCGTGCCCGCCGTGGCCCCCGTGATCGTGCCGTTCGCGTCCATGTAGCCCACGCCTGCCAGGATGCCGAAATGGCCATTGCGGCGGCGCACCACGTCGTACTGATACCCTCCAAACAGGTAATTGATCTCCGCCCGGGAAGTGATCGCCTCCTGGACGTTATAGGTCTCCCCTCCAAACTCGATGGTGCGAGAAAGAACATTGGAGCCGCCGAGACGGTAGGGGACCATTTCAAAGAAGAGGCGATGCTTCCTAGCGGGCTTAAGGACGAGTTTGCCGAGGAAGTGCGAGGCGTTGCGCCGAATCCCCAGGTCGGGCTCCAGACCGACCGAGGTGGACCCGGACTGGATGTTCCCCGTCGTGCTTAACAACCAATAGCTGGCGGTAAACTCGACGTGAAAGTCTTCATAGTCAACGTCGGTTTCTGCGATCGCCCCCGCGGGGATAAGCACAAGAACTGCGACCAGGCTGACGCATCTCATGGCGTTCCCTCCTCGGTAGAAGATTAGTTGCGGGGCCTCGTATATCGCTTTCCGGGATGCGGCCGGCGGAAGAGTATGTTTTGAGAGCAGGACAACACATATCTTCTCAAGTTATGGGGCGGACGTATTATCAGGAAGCTGGTTTTATCTGTCAATACTGCCAACATAAACTAAGTTCCGCAGTTCTGGCCGGCGACGCCGGGCCCGAAAAGCTTTTGCTGGACGTTCATTGTTTTGGTAGAATCGCGCCGCCCAACTTAGCCTGCGGGTGAAATCGCGAAAGTTCACGGTGAGGTTTCGAAGCGCGAGGAGCCGGCTCGCGGGTCTTTCAACGCTGCGGGGAAGCTTTGAAAAGATTGTCGGAAAGCGACAAGCGTTTCGCGCAGACCCGCAAGCCCGCAAGGCCTGCAAGAATCTTTCCTGGGGCAATCCTTCGCGCCTTTACGCCTCGCGGTGAGGCTGGGCATTCATTTCACGCTTCGGGCCGAAAAGTGCAACGCGGGAGGAGACGTCATGGGATATCTTGACAAGCTCGATCTGGACAAGAAGCTGGAGTCCAAGGAAGAGTACGAGGAGCTGCTGGAAGAATACCAGTTCAAGCTGCTGAAGCTGCAGCGCAAGATTATCGAAAAAAACGTTGCGGTCTGCGTGGCCTATGAGGGCTGCGACGCGGCGGGGAAGGGCGGAAACATCAAGCGGTTGACCGAGGCCCTGGACCCGCGCGGCTATGAGGTTCATCCCATCGGCGCGCCTGGCCCCGCGGAGAAATCGCACCACTACCTGAGACGCTTCTGGCTGCGTCTGCCGCCCAAGGGGCGGATCGGGATTTTTGATCGCACGTGGTACGGGCGGGTGCTTGTCGAGCGCGTTGAGAAATTCGCCAAGAAAGAAGAGTGGCAGCGCGCCTACCGCGAGATCAACGAGTTCGAACGCACGATTACCGATGACGGGATGGTCCTCGTCAAGTTCTGGATTCACATTTCCAAAAAGGAGCAACTTGACCGCTTTAAGAAGCGTGAGAAGGATCCGTGGAAAAGCTACAAGCTGACCCCGGAAGATTGGCGCAACCGCGAGAAGTGGGACGAGTACATCGAGGCTCTGGAAGACATGTTCGAGAAAACCGACACGGAGTATGCGCCCTGGACGATCATCGAGGGCAATTGGAAATGGTGGGCACGCGTCAAAGCCTTGAAGACGGTCGTCAACCGAATTGAAGCTCGTGTCTGATTCCTCAGAAGAGGCGGGCCCACCCAGCGCCATGCGGAGGGAAGAACCAAACCGCAAATGGATCTCCGCGGGCCTTGACAGCGGGCGGGCCGTCTCATAGCATGGCAGTTCTCGCAGGTTCGCGTTGTTCCCCTGGCGGATAACCAACTGCCGTGCCCCAGCGCGAGGGTTGGCAAGAAGTGAGAGCCGGGGCACCCGCCCGAGCGAGGTCGCGTTGTGAGGATTGAGCTGCGCTTTACTGACGATGTCGCCATCATGCGTTTGAGTGGCAAGTTCGTCGCAGGCAGCGATGGCCCTTTCCTGCGGCAGAAGGTCGCCGATCTCATTGACGCCGGGAGTCGGAAGTTAATTCTGGATTTCGAAGAAGTCCCTTACATTGACTCCACCGGACTGGGTTTTCTCGCGGGCAGCCAGAAGGTTGCGCAAGCGGCGGGGGCCAAGGTTGTCCTGGCGAAGCTCAACCCGCACGTGAAAAGGGTCATCGACAATGTCCAGCTCGCGCAATACTTCATCCTGGCCACAAGCGAGGCCGAGGCACTCGCGAAATTGAAAGAGACTGCCCCAGCGCCACCAGAGCCCGCCCCGGCCCCGGCGAAAGCGCCCCGCGGTCGCAAGCGCACACCTGCCGCGCATCCGCCGAGCGAACCGGGAAACTGATCCTCCGGCCAAAGACTTCCTCTTGGACCGCGCCGACCTCGCACAACCCTGTCCCACCAATTCCCTGATAGCCCGTTCTGGTTGCCCTTGTGTCAAGGGCGGCAGTCGGGAGGTCAGGCGGAGTCCCTACCGTCCGTTCGGTAGGCGGATGCCGGGCTCCCTCAAGGCTGGTTCGGGCGCGTCAGTTGTCGCTGCAGCCGGCGGTAGGCTTCTTTATAGCTCGGATTGCCGGGCGCAAGCTCATGAGCCAACCGGTACTGCTCGAGCGCCGATTCGTAGTTCGCAAGGGCGGTTTTGGGCGGGGTAGAACTTCTCGGTCGCCCGGTGCGTGTTTTTGCATCAAAACGGTACCCTGCATACGCCTCGGTGGCGGCTTGGGCCTCGAACTGTGCCCCCAGCACGAAATGGTGCTCCGGATTATCGGATTCGATGCGGACGACCTCCTTGTATTCGGCGATGGCGGCATCGCGGTCGCCTTTTTGGGCCAGGACGTCAGCCAGCGCGCGATGGCAGAACGCGCAATTCGGTTCAAGCTGAATTGCCTGTCGGAACTTGGCGATAGCTCCTTCCAGATCACGCCCTCTCTGCAGGATCGCACCGAGCTGCATGGCCGTCAGATATTCCGGCTGGGATTCGGATACCGGGACTCCGGCCCTTCGCCGTCACTTTCCTGAACGGGTCGGCTACCTCGCCGAGTCAACACGGGCGGACCTTTATCTGAGGCGGCGCTCGCGGGGCCCTGCTTTTCCACTGCCGCGGCCATGCCGGCGGGGACCGACACCACGTGCTGGCCGTCGGGAGTGACCATCGTGACATTCCCCGGCGGGGGTTTTCCGAATCCCCATGAGACCTTCACGCGCTTTTCCGGCGAGACCGTGCTGGGTGGCAGATAAAGAAAGGAGATCGTGCGCACGGTAGCGAGGGAATGCCCGGGCCAGGCCAGGGGAGGCAAGTGGAGGCGCCGCGAATCTGTGAGTGCCGCGTCATGGAAGCGCTCGTCGCCCCCGAGGACCTGTGCATCGGTGACGCTGCCCGTCGCATCGACCAGGACGGTCACTTCCACGAACACGGATTTCGTTACCTGCAGGTCCGGTGGCCATTTGAAGGAAACCCCGGCCGAGTCGAGGCGATGCTGGTCACCATAGGTTTCTCGAATTTTCGACACGCGCATCCAGAGTGGAGCCTTTCCACCTGACCTTTCGGTCAGGTAGTCTTCGAGCTCTGGAGCGGCCTGGCCCGTCCAGCCGGGCCGCATCTGCGCATACGCATAATAGCGGAGGGCTTCCTCGAATTTGTCCCGGCGGGCACACACCTCGGCGAGGTGTTCGGCTACGGTCGCGTTCGCCGCCAGCTCGTATGCCGCAAGCAGGAGGGATTCCGCTTGTTCGAGCTTGCCCTGTTTGAAGGACACCCACCCGAGCGTGTCGAGATAAGCGCCTAGCGTTTGGAGTCGCTGGGTGTAGTCGGAGGGGAGGTCAAACGAAAGCGGTCCGGCCAGACGCTGCCTCGCGCTTTCGACGGCCTGCTCGGACATCTGCTGCGCCTTGTCGAGATCCACCCCCGCATCCGCGAGATAGTACGCGACGTTGTTGCGCGATGCGGGACCCGTATCGAGCTCCAGGACGCGATCGAACTGCTTGCGGCCTTCCTCGGTTTTGCCCGCTTTCAGCAGGGCGCGTCCCCATGCGAGGTAGGCCTCGGGCTTGTCGCGATTCAGGGCGGCGGATTTGGCGTAGGCCTGTGCGGCTTCCTCCCAGTTCTCCATCTGGTCCAAGGTCCAGCCCAGATACGCGTAAACATCCTGATCGAGAGGATTGATTTCGATGTGCTTGCGGTAGGCCGCCACCGCGTCGTCGTACCTTTTCTGCGCCCCGTAGGCCCAACCTAGATTCTTGTAAGTGTATTCATCATTGGGGTCGATCTCGATTTGCCTCTTGTAAGCTTTTTCGGCCTCGGAGAAGCTTCCCAGCGAGGCGTAAGCGCGCCCGAGATTGTTCCATGCCCATTTGTGCTTGGGCTCTTTTGCCGTAGCCCTGAGAAGGAGATCGCGCGCCAGCGAGAGGTCTTTTCCTTCGTCGAGGAGCGTCGACGCCGCGGCGTTCAATTCGTCGGCGGTCATCTGGTCAGCTCGCGAGAGCAGATCCACTTTCCCGACGCGGCGCAAAGTCAGCTTCTGATCGAGGTCGCGGTCTACGAGCTTCGCGAAACTGTCAAGATCTTGCCACTGCCCCGGAGCGAGTTTGTCCTGCTTGATGGCCAGGATGCGGCGAGTGCGCAGGTGACCTTGCTCGAAGCTGTACGCAGATTCATATGTGGCGAATGAGCGCTCCACACGGACGGGAAGAGGGAGGTCAACTTGATAGACGGGGTCGAGCGCAATGTCCAGAGTCTCTTCGATTCTGCCCCGCCCGCCTAAGTCGAGGTCCTCGACTTTCCTGGTGGCCTTCGGGTCGGGGGCGGCGGTTGCGGCACGAGCCTTTTCGGCCTTTCGCAGGGATTCTTCGAAAGACCGGGTGGCGATGAAGGTATGAGGTACGCTTAAATCCTTGCTCGTCGCCAGAGGCGGCACAAAGTTCGCTTTGGTCAAATTGTATCTCACTTCAAAAGGCTGCGAGAGGTCTGCCGGGTCCGAGTTACCGGAGTGTTCCGCCGAGACATCGCCCGCCTGAGCCTCCCCCATCACTTTAATCATCGCTTCAATCGCTTGCTTATTCCCGAGCCGAAAGAGTTGACGGTAAGGGAGTTCGGTCTGCCCTCTTAGCGTGAGCTGATTTTCGATAGTCAGCTTTCCTGCGGCGTCCAGTTTGCCGGTACTGACGAGTGTGGCCTGTTCCGGTATGGGTGACTGCGCTGGGATCTCGGCCAAGCGGATGGCGCCTGGCTCCATGAGCAGGGCTTGTTTCCCGCGGAGGCCTTTGAGGAGCAGACCCATGGGCGCGAGTTCCGTCGTCGTATCCACCCACAGGAGCTCGCCATCCACCGGGACCACGGAGATCACGTGGTCGAACTGGGTCGGCATGGGTACGGCGGACTCGGTTATCCCTCGCGCCGTATTCACGAGCACCGGGAAGGCCTTCAAACCTGCGGCGGCGAGCAGGGCGGCGAACAACCCGTGCTTGTCCTTGCAGTCGCCATACCCGTTCCGCAGTATTTCGGCGGCGGGATGCGCCTGAAAGCCCCCAATGCCAAAGGAGATATTCACGTAGCGGATAGACTTCGAGACGTGAGCGTAAATGGCTTCGAGTTTCTCGCGCGCGCTGGCCTTCCCCGCCGTGAGCCGCGCGGCCAGGGCCTGGATCTCCGGCGTCGGCTCACTGCGCCCCGACTGTAGCGTAAGATACCATTCGCCGACTTGCTGCCAGTTGCGCAACGTGCTGGCGGAGAAAAGAGGGTCCTGGGGAGGATCGTCCGCGCTGCGGAGCTTGGAATTGCTGAGCTCCCACCGGTACACCTTCCGCCCTGCCTTCTGCTCGGCGGAAAAGGGCATGCCTTCCTCAGACTTGAAGCTCAGCGGGCGGTCCGCTGGAACATCGAAGGCCACGATTTCCGATTGCACGATGAGTTGGCGGGTGGCGAAGTGGCTTACCCAGAAGTCGCCGACCTTGAGAGGCGTCCGCAGAGTCTTCGTCGATTGGTATTCGAGCGCGTCGCCAACGCCAAGGTTTGGTGCCACCATCCCTTTCATCTTGAGGTCCGTGAAAGTGGGCGCCACCTGCGAGACCGGAGAAGTGATTTCGAGGGCTCGGCTCGGATCCGCTGTCACCGCACTCCCATCGGATTTGATCGTCCGGAAATAATCGACCCGCATATCTTCGGTCTGGCTTGAGTAAGGAAAGTAAATCTGCCCGATGGCTCTACCGCCAGCCTCGGTTAATACACGCCACCGCGCGCTCTGGATGACTTCACCGGTGCCGTCGTTTTCAAAACGATAGATGGTCTCAAGCCGCTCGACGACGACGTCTTTCGAAGGTTCGTCCGATTTGGCGGGCGTTTCCTGCGGTGCAGAGACAAGAATTGGAGCAAACGTCAGGACAAGAATAAAAGTGCGCGCCACGCACGAAATTCCCGTGAGCTGCCCTGTCCGCCCTCTTTCCCGGAGACTAGCTGCGAGTGGCGTTATTCTAGCATGGGTCAGTCCTCAGAAGGCGACGGTCTGCGCCCAGCCCTGTAGCGGCGGTCTATGACCGCCGGTTGTTTTCAGTGAGAGCCTCGAAGGCAATGGTCTGCGCCAGCCAGCCCTGTAGCGGCGGTCTATGACCGCCGGTTGTTTTCCCAAAAGCCGCCGATCATAGATCGGCGCTACACTGAGAGCCTCGAAGGCAATGGTCTGCGCCAGCCAACCCTGTAGCGGCGGTCTATGACCGCCGGTTGTTTTCAGTGAGAGCCTCGAAGGCGCCGGTCTGCGCCAGCCAACCCTGTCGTTTTCCCAAAAGCCGCCGGTCTGCGCCCAGCCAGCCCTGTAGCGGCGGTCTATGACCGCCGGTTGTTTTCAGTGAGAGCCTCGAAGGCAATGGTCTGCGCGGCCCCTCAACAGGCTCGGGGCAATGAGCAAGGTCGAGTTTGCCGCTCGGAGCAGCGCCCACCTTCAGGTGGGCACATGCTGACCTCCCGATCGCATCGGGACAGGTTCCGGTCGACGTTACACGCTACTGCGTGACGACGAGGCCGCGCTTGACGGCGTAGAGGACGAGTTCGGCGGTGCGGTGCAGGCCCAGGGTTTCCATGACGTGAGCGCGGTGCACGGCGACGGTATTGACGCTGATCTCCAGCAGGGCGGCAATCTCTTTATTGGATTTACCTTGGGCGATCAGTTGCAGGACTTCGCGTTCGCGCAGGGTGAGGCGTTCATAGGGGTCCTGGCTTTTGTCCACGAACGACCCGGCCTTCAGGCTTTCAATCACAATATTGGAAATCCCCGGACTCATATACGCGCCGCCCTCGGCCAGGGCCATGACGGCGCGGATGAGATCGACCTCGATGGCATTCTTCAGGATGTAGCCCTTGGCGCCGATCTCGAAGGCCTTGCGGACGTAGGCTTCGTTCGAGTACATGCTGAGGATGAGGATCTTGGTATCGGGAAGCTCCTTGAGGATTTCGGCGCTCGCCTCGAGGCCGCCCAGTTCGGGCATGGCGAGGTCCATGATGACGACGTCGGGCCGGGTCTCCTTGGCAAGCTGCACGGCGGTGAGACCCGTGCTCGCTTCGCCCACCACCGCGACGCGCGGGTCGTCCTCGAGAATGCGCCGGAAGCCCTGGCGCACCAGGGCGTGGTCGTCGGCCAGAATGACGCGGATCTTTTTCTCCGGATTGGTCGCGGTCATAGGAGATTCACCTCTTCTGAAACCCACGGGGCAAACGGCCGTGTTACACGGATTTGTCGCACGACCCTCTTGGCCGTGGGCCGGATTCTCACGGGCGAGACGCCTCTGTGACTTCGCGAGAGCGAACGGCCGCGCGTTTGAGCGGAATACGCACGTGCACGCTAGTCCCCTTGCCGGGCACGGATTCGATCGCCAGGGTGCCGTTCAAATGCTCGGCGCGCTCGCGCATTCCCATCAAGCCCACGCCCTCGCCCGCGGCGCGGTCCATGTCGGCGCGCAGATCGAAGCCCGTGCCGTTGTCGCGAATTGTGAGATTCAGCTCGCTGTTATTCTCCTCGAGCGTCACCCAGGCCTCGTCGGAGTTCGAGTGGCGCGCCACGTTTGAAAGGGCCTCCTGGACGATCCGGTAAACGTGGATGGCGTCCTCGGCCGGGAAGAATTGGTCCTTCATCCGACCCTCAAAGTGTACATCGATTCCGGTCTGGCGTGTGAACTGCAGTGCCAGCCATTCCAGGGTCTGCTCGAGGCCGAAATCATCGAGGATGGCCGGGCGGAAGATCTGCGACCCGTCGCGCACCGACTGCAGCGTGTCCTCGACGATCTTCTTGACGTGCTCCACTTCCTGCACGAACGGGGAACTGTTGGCGAGCCCCTTTTGCCCGGCGCGGCTCAGCATCGCCCCGATAGCGGTCAGGATCTGGCCGAACTCGTCGTGGAGATCACGCGCCACCTGGCGCAGGGTCTCTTCCTGAACTTCAATCAGTTTCCAGGAGAGCTTGCGGAGTTGCTCCGATTGCGCCTTCAGTTGCTCGAGCAGTTGCGCGTTTTTGAGCGGCCCGAGCGTGGCCTCCACGATTTTCGAGGCCAGCAGGATCTCTTCCTCCCTGAACGGGGCGAGGCTGTGTTCCCGCGTCAGCGCAAAGGCGCCGAATAATGTCGAACCCACGACGAGCGGAATCGCCAGGGTGGAATCGGCCGCAGGGGGTGAGGGAGAATCCGGGCTCGCGCCACTCGTCGCCGTGAGGAGGGCGTGCCGTCTCCCCTTCAAGGTTTCGGCCATGGCCAGCAGCTTATCGCCGAACGCCGCTGGCTCGCCCACCTCGGGTGGTGCGCCGCAGCCCGCGGCCGGCGCGAACCTCGGACCTCGGGGGTAGTATTTGAAGAAGGTCACACGCTCGGCGCCCAGGGCGCGGCTCAGTTGTTCGCAGGCGTCCTTGAGGACCTTGACCGGTTCCTGCTCCTGGCTGACGGCGCTGATGGCTTCATACAGGGCGGCCAGTTGTTCATTCTGCACCTGGAGTATTTCTGCAAGATGATGCAGTCGCTCGAAGGTTTTGCGGTTGGCCTGCAGAGTGTAAAGACCCGTGCCCAAGGCGACCAGGAACAAGACGCCAATCACCAGCAGGATGTCCCGCTTCACCTTGCCATAGACCAGCGTGATGCGCTCGCCAGCTTCCGCCTGCGCCTGATCGTTCAGCGTCAGCAGGCGCTGGATGAGCCGCGACATGATCTCGCGCTTGCTCTCAAGCTGCGAGCGGATCAGGTAGCGGGCGGTGTCCTCGTGGCCTTCGTCGGCCAGCGTGAAGGCATGGTGGGCCGTCTCCCAGAAATCTTCGAGCACATGCCGAAGCTGGGCGCGCTTTTCGTTGCCGGCGGGCGTGGTGGCGGCGTACTGCGCCTCGAGCTCGAGCGCCTGGGCCATGTCCGCCTGGACGCGTGTGTACTCCCCGCGCCAGTAGCCGATGGGATAGCGGCTCTCGGGCAGCGTCATGTCCCGCAATGACGTGGCCAGGAAAAAGGTGTCTTCTTGCAGCCGCTGCAGTTGAATGGATGCCAGGCGGTTCTTCTGCACCACGTTGGCCTGGAAATCCTCGAGCCAGCGAATCTCGTAAATGGCGTAAACGGCGAAGACGCCGAAGATCGACAGCGTGACACAGAGCCCAATCCACAGCCGGCGGGAGGGGGAAGGAATCTGGCTGACGAGATCGTGTTGGAGCCGCGCTTTTGCCATGAACCGACTACGGCTGTCGCTGGCCAGTCGCTAAGCCGCCAGCCACACTAACAATAGCGCAGGCCGAAAGCCTCATCAACATCCTTCGTGGTGAACCGCCCCCTGAGTGGCAAGGTAGGGAAGCCCTCGGGGCTCCCGACGAAGGGCTGTCGCGGCGATCTGTGATCGGCGAGACCGAGGGAACGCCTAAACCCCCCATTGAGCCGTGGAGGCGCCGACCGGCGCCAGAGAGAACCGGCGGTCATAGAGCGCCGCTACAGAAAAAAAACGGCCCGCCGAAGCGGGCCGAGAGAAGGGGATTGAGGCACAAACCCAAAGGTTAGAAGTCGAGCCGCAGCGAAAGCATGATGTTACGCGGACCCTGTGCCACCCCGAAGATCCTGCCGAAGCTGCCGCTCGCCACGTTCGTGTCGGGGTCGCCCCGGCCCGTGCGGTTGAGGAAGTTGAAGAAATCGGCACGGAACCTGAGGACGAATCGCTCGGTGAGCCTCGTATCTTTCAGGACGGCGATGTCTTCAGATTGGAAGCCCGGGCCGCGCGTGTACGGCAGGAAGCGTGACGAGGTGCCCCAGCGCTGGGCCAAGTACTCCCACTCGGGATCGAGGGGTGGGCTGGCGAACGCCGCGGGATTCAGGTACTGGGTTCCGTTCTCGGAGTCCACCGGTCCCGTCCAGGGGACCTTCTGATCCACGCCGGGGATGACGTCGGCACGCACGCCCCACTGTCCGAACCCTGTCTCAATGTCGCCATTGTAGACCTGGAGAGGGTTGCCGGAGCGGTAGGCATGAATGCCGGCAACTCTCCACCCACCCAGCAGCTTGTCGACAGCGCCCGCGGAACTGAGCCAGCGCTTGCCTTGTCCGAAGGGCAGCTCGTAAATCCAGGTGAGTTTGAGGTAATGCCGGTAGTCGAACGAGGTGATCGATTTCTCATTCTGCATGTTGTAGAAATCCTGCCAGTAGTAGCCGCCATACCACTCGACCGCGGAGTCCGTGTTGCTCAGGTTCTTCGACCACGTGTACGCCGCGATGAAGTTGAGCCCGTGGCCGGCGCGCTTGCGCACGGTGGTTTGCAGCGAGTGGTAGATCGAGCTACCAGCATTCGGGAAGGTGTTGTAGATGCCGTAGTACTGGGGGAAGGGCTTGAGCGCCTGCGCCACGGTGCCGCTGAAGCTGGGGAAAGGCTTCTCCGTGATGCCGAACTCAGCCAGCACCGCCGAACGGTCCGGGTCAGCTAGCGCTTCCTCAATGTCATCGTACAGGTAGGCTCCGCGCTCATTGAGGCCCAGGTACCTTGTCGGTGGCTGGTTGGCGCCATTGCGGAAAATGTCGGCCGCCATCAGCCGCGTGCCCTTGGTGCCGGCGTAGTCAGCCTCGAAGAGAATGTCCGCGGGCAGCATATATTGGAAGCCGAAATTCCAGTTCTGAACGTAGGGTAGCGCCAGAGAACTGGGGTGGTACTCGATGGTTTGGTAATTCATTCCGTCCGGGGAGTAGTCGGGCAGCGTGCCCGTGAAGGGAGGAACCCCGACCCGCCCATTGTCCACGTAGTAGGCCGGGATCGTTGCCCCCGATAACTGGGACCAGTAGATGGCGGGGTCGGCCGAGTTGCGGAACTGCCGCGGGTAGAGGCTGGTGCTGCCAAACGGCACCGAGCTGTTGAAACCCGCCCCCGCGCCCGGCCAGCCGTTGTTGATGGGGGGGTGATAGGAAATACCATATCCGCCACGAACCACCAGCTTCTGCGTGGCGCTATAAGCGAAGCCAAAGCGTGGCGCGAACTGGCGATAGTACCTCTCCTGGAAGGCGTTTTTGCCCGTGCACTGCGCGCAGTCACCGGTGAAGACCAAGGCGCCGGGGTAGCCTTCTGCGCCTGGGTTCGGCATGGTCGGATCCAGGCCGGACATGCGGTTGTGAGCTTCCGTTTGCGGGCGGGGGAGCTCCCAGCGCAGCCCGTAGTTAATGGTCAGCTTGGGTGTAACCTTCCAGTCATCCTGCGCATAGAGGCTGAACAAGCCACCCCGATAGCCCGGCTGCGTCGCAATCACGTCCCGGGAGCCGCCATCGGCAGCGCCCAGGATGAAACTGGCGAAGGGATGTCCCGTGCGCGTACGGAGACCACCGGGCAAGGCCGTCTGCAAATAGGAGAAATTGAACGAGTAGCCTTCCGTTGCCCGATCGTTCATGCGATAGCGGCGATACTCGGCACCGAACTTGAGGCTGTGCTTCCCGCGGACATAGCTCAGTGTGTCGGAGAAGATGTAGCTCTCGTTGGCGTTGAAGCTGATCCCTCTTTGCCAGCTCCCGAACTGGGAGAGCAACCTGGCCTTGCCTGCCGCGGGGTGGCCGGAGGGCGCCGAGACGCTGCTCATGTTGATCTGCGGGACCTTGTTGTCCGGGAGCCCGGTGATCCCCAGGGCACTCGGCAACCAGGGGGAGGGATCCTCCGCATTCTGCCCGTTATGGTTTCCAAAGCGGTTGTAACCGATCCGGAAATCATTCAAGGTGTGATCGTTAATCGTCCAGGTTTCGGAAACCCGGAGCAACCGGAAGGGGATCGCCTGGATTTTGGTGAGATTGAGCGGATAATCGGGAAGCGGGAGCCAGTAGTATCCACCACGCCCCATCAGTCGTTCGCGCGAGCTGAGAGTCCAGAAGCCCGAGAGCTTGTGCTTGTCGGTCAAGGTGTGGTCGATCTTCAAGCTGAACTTGTCAATGTCAAGCCGTGGATGGCCGCTGTAACCCACCATATTGTTCCCGAGTTGATCATTGATGGGGGCGGGGAACTCTGGCAGCAGCTTCTTTGCGGCAACACTGAAGAAGGAACTGGGGATGACGTTGGCGTCCGGGCCCGGCAAACCTGTCACGGGGTCGAATCCGAAGCCGTCGCGCACCAAACCGTCCGCGACCGCCGTCAGCCCGGTCACCGGATCGACTTGGCCCGCCGTGACCTGGCGTGTGCTGGTGGGGTCGTAGATCTCGTAGCGGTAAACGGGGCGCCCTAGCGCGTCGGTACCAACTTGATCCCACAACCACTCGCTGAAGTCACCGTTGAGCATGGCTCTTGTGGGGACAGTGGTGTACGCCCGGGGAGAGGCCGCGCGCCGCCGGTCGCCTTCGTAGTTGAAGTAGAAGAAGGTCTTATTCTTCTTGATCGGCCCGCCCACCGCAAATCCGAAGTTATTCTCTCGGACGGGCGGCTTAACTTTTCGGACATTGCCTTCTGGCAGGGCGTTCGTGCTCCAAGGAGTGGCGTTGAGTATCGGGTTGACCAAGTATTCGTACACGGTCCCGTGCCAGTCGTTCGTGCCCGATTTCATGCCGAAGTTGGCGATGCCGCCCGCCGTCGCGCCGTACTCCGCCGAAAAGCTGGACATCTGCACCTTGAACTCGCTGGCAGCGTCGGCCGAGGGCGTCGCTTCAGAAATGCTCCCCTGCAGGTCGTAACGGGCGACGGGTAAACCTTCGATCAAAATGTCGGCGGTGAAGTACTGCCCGCCGTTGATCGAATTGGTCCAGGTGTCGCCCACCGTGCCGGGGAGACTGGTGAAGATAAAGGTCATCAACTGCCGACCCCCGTCATCGACCGCGATCGGCAGGGTGGCGAATTCCTGCGGGGTTATGGCGCCGCCCACCTCAGCCGTGGAGGGTGTGAGCAGGGGCGCCTCGGAGGTCACCACGACGGTTTCGGTGATGCCGCCCACCTCCAACTTCAAATCAATGGTTACCACTTGCGCCACCGGCACGGTGATGTTTTCCGCGACGGCGGTCTTGAAGCCTTGTTTCTTGGCTTCGATTCTGTAGGTTCCGGGAGGAACGGGGACACGGTAGTAGCCCGCGCTAGAGCTGGCCACCGTGGTCGTCACCCCGGTTCGCATTTCGGTGATGGTAATCGTGGCTTCCGGGACCAGTGCGTCCACGGGGTCGGTGATCACTCCGGTCAGCGCGCCGCGTTCGCCCTGGGCGAATGCCACGGCGGGCAGCACCCAAAAAAGTGCCACCCACAGGACCCGTCTCAGTTTTGGCATGACATTCTCCTTTCTGATGGCCCAACTAAGACCGACGCAAGGAGGATACGCCCGCGCCTGGTTCGCCTCCCCTTGCAGGGTGGAGACCCTCGGCGGGCGACAGATCGGAACGCACATCGTATTGGGTTGGCCGCCGCGCCTTCCGAGGGCGGCTTCAACTCCCAGGGTGCGAAGCTCCCCGTGCCCTCCCGCCGCCTCAGCCATGCGCGACGGCTGACTTCACAGCTCCTTCCCCTGCGGTGAGCTGCTTGACAGGGCTCCAGCGGGGCGATTCGTACCCTAACGAGCGCAATGTCGCCGAGAGCCGCCGGCAGGCATCGATCAGATGCGCGGCCACGCTCCGGCGCAAGCGGTCGGAAACCCGGGCCTTGGGAATCCCGATCGTAATGCTTCCGCTCACGGCGGAAGCGGCGTCAAAAAACGGGGCGGCGATGAACACCGCACCCACGATGGTTTCTTCGTCGTTAACAGCGTAGCCTAGACGGCGGACCTTGGCCCACTCCTGCGCCACCGCCTTCCGCCTGGTCAGAGTGTGTGGGGTAAGGCGCACCAGGCGGATCTCCTCGAGCAGGGCGGAGCGCACGGCGGGGGGCAGAAAGGCCGCGATGGCCTTGCCCGCCGCCGTCGCATGGTAATGGACGACAGCGCCCAGCGGGCCAATCAGCCGCAAATCACGGTGGGTCTCCTGCACGTCCACAAACACGCAGTGGTCGCTTTGCGGGATGGCCAGGTAGGCGCTCTCGTCGAAGCGGTCGCGCAGCTCGCGCAAGTACGGCCGCGCCACGCGAATGAGCTGCATGCCGCTAGCGAAGCCGCGGGCCAGCGACAGGAAACGCACGCCCAGGCGATACGGGCCGCCGGGCCCTTCCTGTTCCACGTAGCCGTGCCGTTTCAGGCTGTGCAGAATGCGGTGGATCGAGCTCTTCACGAGTCCCGTGCGGACCGTGAGATCCTGCAAGGTCAGTGCTTCGTCGCCGTCGCGTAAGGCTTCGAGCACGGTGAGAACCTTCCCGATGAGCGCGATGTAGGGGTCCCTCCGGGTCATTCCGCGCTCCAGAACCGTTTCGCCGCGCAGAATATTCCCAAAAAGAAGGGTCGTCAAGGGGAAATTCGAAGGCGGACGCAAATAATCGAAAGGGACCTTATGTCCCCGTTCGGAGCTCCTGGATGGCCGCCCCGACCTCGGGGAAGAGGTGACGGTAGCTTTCGCGCGGCGCCTTGGCCGCGAACATCTCGAGATAGCGCAGCGCCAGTTCCTTCTGCCCCGCGCGCTGGTAGAGCACGCCGAGATTCAACATGGCCTCGTATTGCTCGGCATCGAGCTGGAGGGCCTTCTCGAAATTGGCGCGCGCCTCATCCCCCTCGCCGCGTTGAATGGCGACGAGCCCCAGTCCATTGTAGGCTGCCGCGTAACGATCGTCCTGCACCAAGATGGCGCGGAAGGTTCTCTCGGCTTCGGCGATGCGCTTCAATTGGAGGTAGGCCACGCCGAGGTTGGCGAGATTGTCAAGCTCGGTGGGATTGAGGCGGCCGGCTTCTTCCATCGCCTGCACCGCGTGCCCCAGATCATGGACACGCAGATAGGCCTTGCCGAGGCGGGAGAGAATCTCATCGGTGGCGACACGGATTTCGACCGCGCCGCGATAGGTCTCGATGGCCCGCCGCCAGTCGCGCAGGCGTTCGTAGGCGGTGGCGAGGAAGAGGCGCGCCAGCGGATTGGAAGGATCGCGCCGCACCGCACCTTCCATGACTTGCGCCGCCTGCCGGAAGGCTCTGGATTTCATGAAGGCGTTGTATTGCTGCATCGCGGTGAGGGTCGGAACCCGGTCTTTGGGGTCCGGCCCCGACATGTTGAGGACGATCTCGCGTGGCGTGCCGGCACTGACGTAACCGAGCGATTCAAGCTCCTGCTGCGTTTCTTTGTTGACCGGCGCGTAGGTCAGCTTCTGGTCTTGCGCCGCCGGACCGATCACTTCCCAGATCTTCTTCTGAAGCTGGTCCGCTTCCGCGGGATGACGTGTGATGACGTTCTCTTCCTCGGCGGGGTCTTTTTCCAAATCGTAGAGCTCCGGGCGCGGCGCCAGGATGAATTTCCAGCGGTCGGTGCGCATCCCGCGCAGCTCCGACCAGTTCATGTAGGTCTTGGGGTAGAGCGTTTCGAGATAGGCGTAATTGGTTCCCTGGCCGGGTTGCGGCTGGCCGCGTTCGATGAGCGGCCACAGGCTGGTGCCCTGGGCGGCGGCATTAGGCGTCAGCCGCAGAAACTCCGTCACCGTGGGCAACAGGTCGAGCACGCGCACCTGATGGCGGACGACCTTTCCGGCGGGTACGCCGGGTCCCGCGATAATGAGCGGCACGTGCATGGTGTCGTCGTAGAGGAAGATGCCGTGCGTGGCCTCGCCGTGGTCGTTCAACCCTTCGCCGTGGTCGCCCACGACGATCACCAGCGTGCGGTCGGCCAGATTCTGCCCGCCAAGATAGTCGAGAATTCTTCCAACCTGCTCATCCGTGTAGGCGATCTCACCGGAGTAAGGATCGCGGGGGTATTGGCTCTTGTAGGGTTCGGGCGGCTCGTAAGGATCGTGCGGATCGTAATAGTGCACCCAAAGGAAGAATCGTTCGCGGCCATGCTGCGTCAGCCAGCCGAGGGCGCGGTCGGTAGTGGTGGCGGCGCGGCGCTCGGGGAAGACGCCCGGGAGCTTGCCTTCTTCCTGTCCGCGCGGCGGCATCTCATCGTCGTAGGTTTCGAAGCCCTGGTGCAGACCGAAGACCCGCCCCACGGCCTTGGATCCAACGAAGGCCGCGGTGGAGAAACCCGCGCGGCGCGCCATGCTGGCCAGCGTCAGGTGTTTCGAGTCCAGCGTGAAGCCGCCCATGTCGCGAAGCTGATGCACTTCCGGATAGGTTCCCGTGAACATCGTGGCATGGGAAGGCAGCGTCAGGGGCACGGGCGCAATGGCGCGCGCGAAGCGCACCCCTCGCGCGGCGAGGGCGTCAAGGTGCGGCGTCTTTGCCCCGCGCTTGCTGGAGCGCCGGTCTATGGCCGGCGGCAGACTGTAGCGCCGATCTACGATCGGCGGCTTTTGGGAAAACAACCGGCGGTCATAGACCGCCGCAGTGTCAGCCGCATAGCAACTCAGGTGATCGGCACGCGTGGTGTCCAGCGTGATGAACAGCACGCTCGCGTCGCGAGGCCGCGAAAGCCTGGGCGTGTCTCGCTTGCAGGTTGGCGCGGCGAGCGCCAAGACCAGCGAAATCAGCGCGGCCAGACTTTCAGGCGCCCCTTGGCGGCATCGAAGACACTGTTTCACTATGCGGTCATTCTAGCGCAAGCGCGCCAGCGGTCAACGGGTGGCCCGCCCCGCAGGGTTGATTTGACGGGGGGGAGAATCTAAACTTCACATCATGCAGGGCGGAGCGGCCCACAGCCCGAGGAGCGGGGCGGATTCCATTCGCGTCTTTCGTTTGCGATGGAAACGCGCATGGCCTGGCCGGGGTTGGTGCCTGTTCACCGCCGCCTTTTTGGTCGCGTGCGCGACGCTGCGCGGTGCGGCTCAGGATGTGCCCGGCCGAGCGCCGCTCTCGGAAAGCGAGAAAGCAAAACTGGCGAACGCAGCTATTCAGGAGGGCTTGCGCTTATTTGCGAGCGGCCGCTACGCCGGCTCCGCCGAAGCTTTCGAGAGGGCCTATATTCTCTACCCCGACAATCCCGACGTAGCCTTCAATTACGGTGTGGCCCTCCAAGCGCTGGGCCAGAATGAGCGGGCGATCGAACCGCTTCGGAAGGTCGTGGCGGCTCGCCCGGATGACGCGGAGGCGCGCCAAAACCTGGGAATCTGCTTGCTGGGTTTGGGACGCTTGCAGGAAGGCGTTGCGCAACTGGAGCCCGCTCTCGCGCGCAATCCGAACAACGTCCGCACGCTTTTTTACCTTGCCGTTGCCTCCCATAAGCTTGGACGGCACGAGGCTGCCGACAAGTATCTGAATGCCATGCGAGAACGGAACCCGGATTCGCTCGACACGTACCTATATCTGGCGCGCGCTTTCCGGATGACCAACCGCCTCGACGATGCCCGGAAAGTCCTCGCGAAGGTGCTCGATCTGGAACCCCAGTCTGCCGAAGCCCATTTCGAACGCGGCCTGATTGAGCGCGAGTTGAAACATCCCCAGGAGGCGGTGAGGTCTCTCCTGGAGGCCTTGCGACTTCGCCCTGAAATGCCGAAGGCGAACCTGGTGCTGGGGCAAGTGTACCTCAATGACCTGAACGATCCTGACTCCGCTCTGCCTTACCTCGAACGCGCCGTCCAATACAATCCCGGTCACGCCCAAGCATGCTTCGAGTTAGGGAACGCTTACTTGAAAAAGGGTGACCTCGCGGCGGCCGAGAAAGCTTTGGGGAACGCCATCCGGTTGGAACCGGACGTGAGCCGTGCCCACTTTGCGCTCGCCACGGTTTACCGGCGTCAAGGCAGAAAGAAGGAGGCCGACGCGGAGTTTGCTCTGGCTAGGAAGCTAGGTTTGGAAAGGTCACACCAGCGAGTACAAACAGATAGCATCCCAACTGAGAAGCCTGAACAGCACCAACAGAATTGGCGCTACCCCGGGGGCCCGGGGTAGCGCCATCGATAGAACAAGAGAGGCAGGGCGGCTAGAACTCGAGTCTTGCGCCGATCTGGATGTTACGCGGTTGGCTGACCGAGGCGCCGTCCCACACGCCGAAGTCAGCGCTCGATATATCGTTGTTGAACGCCCAGGCTTGGCCACCCCAGGTGCCGCTGCTGGAAAAGGTGTGCCAGTTCCAGACGTTGAAGAATTCGGCGCGAATCTGGAACCGCAGCTTCTCCGTGATCTTCGTGGTCTTGATGAGCCCGAAGTTCTGGTTGCGGTAGCCGAAGCCCCTGACGTTGCTGATTCTCGGCCCCTTGCCGTAGTAACCGAAAGACGCGAACGCGGACACGGGTTCAAAGGCATCCCGGTTGAAGAGGGGTTTCTCGGGATCAAAGTTGTCCAGGTCCTGCGCCAAGGGGTTGGCCCCCGGCAGGACCGCCGGGATGCAAGCCGCGCGGAACTCCCCGGGCACGTTGCAGGTTGAAGACCGGAAGAAGAAGGGAATCCCCGAAGTGGCACGGAATACGCTGGAGATTTCCCAGCCGCCGATCAGCTTATCCGCGGCACCGCCCACGTTGGCCCAGCGTTTACCCCTTCCGAAGGGCAACTCATAGACCAGAGCAATTGAAAGCGTCTGAGGTACATCATCCACGGCTAGCGCCTTGTTGCGCTGACGCTCGAAGGGGGAGATGACGCCGTGCGCCCCGGTCCAAGTCATGGCATCGGCCTGCGTCTGGTCTGAACTACCGATGAGCTTTGACAGCGTGTAGGAACTGAGCAGGAACAGGCCTTCCGCAAACCGCTTCTCCGCTTTAACCTGGAAGGAATGGTAAGTGGAGTTCCCAGCGTTCTCATTCAGGCCTTGTAAGGAACTGCAATACTGGGGGTAGGGCAGCAGCGCCTGAGCGAGGGAAGGGGAACACCCGGTCATTTGCGCAGCCCAGTCGGGGTAGGGGACTGGGACATCCCCGGCGCTGGTGGGGAATACCGTATCGCCTGGAGAAGCCGCGAGGTTGAAATCCGCCTCTGTATAAACGGACAGAAGCCTTGGATCGAGCGCATTCAGAGCCGCCACCCGCGAGGGCAGGCGCGTGCCTTTGTTACCCACGTATGCCAGGTTGAGCGTAAAGCCACTGGCCATCTCGCGCTCGATCGACAAGTTCCACTGTTGGGCATAGGCGCGTCGGTTGGCTTCCGCCGGCTTGTACTGGAGGTCTTGGCCGTTCCGATAGCCGGGATCGATAAACGGCGGGAGCGTAAATTCGCCGATCGGGAATCCATCCGCGAACCTGAATGCCGGGATTAGACCGTCCGGGTGCGGGCTGGAAGCGGTCAGGTCGGCCGTAAAGCCATCCGTCGCGATACTACCTTCCCACCCCGGGTAGAACGCCTGAGTGTAGAAGATCCCGTAGCCGGCACGAACGACGGTCTTCGGGTTCACCGAGTAGGCGATGCCCAGGCGCGGGGCGAAGCCTTTCCACCAGGTCTTCTCCGGGTGGCGTGCTCCGAACGCCGCGGACCCGTAAGCTAGCCCGGTGGCTAGTGACTTCGTTCCCGCAAAGGCCAGCCGGCCGGGCCTGCCGCCTGCGGCGGGATTGGCGCCCACGGGATCAAAGAACGAGTGGTGATCGTAGAGTTCGCGGGCCGGGGTCATCGTATCCCAGCGCACGCCATAATTGATGCTCAGCTTGGGAGTTGCTTTCCACGTGTCGCCGAAGTGCATGATGTAGTAATCGGACCGTGGATAGCGAGCGGTTATGGCGCGGGCCGTTACCGTGGCCGAGTCAACCGCCCCGAGCAGGAAACTCGCCATGCCGCTCCCGCTCGGCTCCCCGGGCAGTCCGGTGGTCACGTCGGAGAAGTAGAAGAAGCCGCCTCCGCCCCCGACGTTGCGGATGTTCTGGCCCAGGTCGCGGTATTCAAACCCGACCTTGAACGTGTGCTTTCCTTTCACCCAGGTCAGCGTGTCGAGAAAGACGTAGGTTTGCCGGTCTGTCTCGTTGTCCGGGCCGGGCCCATTGCCCTGGCCCATGTCAGGGTAGCCGCTGATCCCGACGACCGGCGGTATCTCCGGATTCGGCACGCCAGGGACCCGTGGCAGCGCATTGGGGGCCTTGAGCCAATTGATGGACCCGTACCCCTCGTTCCGATTCAGATAACCGAATCCGAAGTGGTTCAGGAGGGTGGGGGTGAAGGTGTGGTCCCAGCGGATGCGGTCCACAAAGGAGAACTGGGGAGCAGTGTATGTCTCGCTGGCAATTTCATACGGCAGCACTGTATTGAAGACTGGCGCTGCCCCTTGATACCAAACCGTGACGCTGATGTGGTCCTTTTCCCCGTGATACATGTCGCCACGAAACATGAGGTAGTTGGCCTTCGAAATCACCACGTCGGGAATGGGAGTCGGCACCAGGTAGTTGTTCAGCGTCCCATTCTGCGTCCCCGGCACGTTGGGATCCGGCAAGTACTGTAGCCACTGCGAGGCCAGCGAATTCTGCAGCCAGGGATGAGCGTTGGGGCCGCTCATGCAGATGACGTTGGGCTGGGGATTGTTGACGGGGTCGCAGCCCATGAACTGCTGGCGGAGGTAAGGTCTGGGATCGAAACCTGGCAGGTCCTCGTCAGGTTGATAATTAGGGTTGGGGAGAATGGGCGACGCAGGGTCGTAAATCGGATAGGGCCAGGCACTGAAGTCGCCATTCTTCATCGCCGGAGTGGGCACCGTGATGACCGGGCGACTGACCCCGCCGGCGTTGCGGAAGGCCTCCAGGTTCAGATAGAAGAAGCTCTTCTTGCGGCCGGTGTTGAACCAGGGAATGTTCTTGCCACCGGGAAGCCTGAAGGGCCCGCCGACAAAGGCCCCGAAGTCGTGTTCGAGGTCCTTGGGTCGTACATCGGCGCCAAATTGCCGCGCGTTCAAGACCGTGTTGCGGTGGTACCAGTAGGTCCCGGCATGGTAGTCGTTCGTGCCCGCCTTGGACTCCACCACGATCTGGCCGGAGAGCGAGGAGCCGTACTCTGGCGCATAACTGGAAGTGAGCACCTTCAGCTCACTCACCATATCCGGCGTCATGGGGAAGTCGGTCAGGATGGAGATCATCCCGGTTTGGTTCATCATGCCCTGCTGCAAGCTGACGCCATCCATCACGGCTTCGTCCCCGGTCTGGAGGCCGCCGTTGATCCGCGCGTCAAAGGGGTTGTTTCCCGCTCCCGTATTAACTCCGGGCATCAGGACGGCGAAGGCCGCCGATTGCCGGATGGTGCCCGCGACCAGCAAGGGCAGTTCTTTGAGTGTCGAAGGCGCAATGCCGGCGGAGACTTCGGCCGTTTCGTAGTTCACGGTCGAGGCCGCCGCCGTCACCTCGACGGTCTGGATTTCCGGGCCAAGTTGCAGGCTGATGTCCACGCGAACTCGCTGCTCGATGCCCACGTCAATGCCGCGTTGCAGCACATCGCGGAACCCCGCGGCTTTGGCACGAAGCTCGTAGGTTCCTGACCGGAGATTCTGAAAAGAGTAGAGACCCTCCGGCCCGCTGGTGGCGCGAGCCACCGAGCCGGTGGAGACGTCAGTCAAGGTTAATTCGACGTTCGGCACCACGGCCCCGGTTGGATCTGTCACTGTCCCACTGACAGATCCCGTAAAGCTCTGGGCCATGCTTAGGGCCGGAACAAACGCGATGAGGAGTAAGGACAGCAACGCTGCCCTCACGAGGTGTTTTCTCATTCTGCCCTCCAATGAGTTAACCCGATTTCTACTCGACGCCAATGGGTTAAAGCTCGACCGGGCCGCTGCGTGTCTGGCCTCCGGCGAGCCCGTGAGAGTTACGAATTGTTTCCATCCGTCGTCACCCGCTCTGGATAATCCAAGCTTACCGAAGCGGGGCCAGGAGTCTATTAATATGCCGACGTCCAACTGATTACACTTTTTCTGCCGGATGTCAAGTACTTTTTGCTTCGGCAAAACCCGGCAAATTTGGTCTTTTTTTCGTAAAGATGCGTAGCTCGAATCCGGAAAATTTCCTGATTCACGGGCAGCTTCCTCGGTGGGGTAGAATGGGGGGCATGGAAAAGGTTTCTCCGCTTGCAGAAATACTCCCTCGGCTTCGATTGCTTTCGGGGTCATCTGATCTACGCCGGGCGCTCGCCGCAGGATTTCTGTTGTTTTTGGCTCTTGGTATCGTGGTCTCGGACAGCCTCGCAGTGCGACAAGGCGCTCCGCCGACACTCGATTTGCGGGTGATCCAGGGTTTGGGTCCACCAGCCGAATATCAGGACATGCTCTCGACTTACCTGGTGCGAGAGGCGAAACAGGCCGCGGAGCAGGGACGAACACGCCTGGAGGCGGTGAATTCGAAAAGCACCCTGATAGCCTGGCAAGAAGCGAATCGCAGCCGCTTTCTCGAGCTGATCGGTGGATTACCCGCCGTCCGGACCCCTCTCAATCCACGGGTGGTCAGTGAGTTCGCTCGCGACGGCTACGTCGTGCGCAAAGTCATCTTCGAAAGTCTGCCGGAGTTCTATGTCACGGCGAACCTCTACGTCCCGACTGCCGGCCGGCCACCCTACCCCGCCGTGCTCAGTCCGCTTGGCCATTCGCGCAATGGGAAGGCCTACGAGACTTATCAGCGTCTGTTTATCGGCCTCGCGCGGGGCGGCTATGTGGTGCTCACCTGGGATCCGATCGGGCAGGGGGAAAGAATCGAATACTGGGATCTACTGGCGAACCGCCGTCGCTTCGAATTCAACCAGCACGCCATGGCGGGCATTCAGCAATACTTGTTGGGGCAGAACCTGGCGCGCTATTTCATCTGGGACGGCGAGCGCGCGCTGGATTACTTGGCCGGTCTGCCCGAGGTCGATGCCTCGCGCATTGGAGCCACGGGTAGCTCGGGCGGTGGGACATTGACGACTTACATTGCGATGCTCGATCCGCGCATCAAGGCAGCTTCGATCGTCACGTTCATCTCCTCGCTGCCGTGGAAGATCGCGCGGCGCATCGACGATGCGGAGTCGGACCCCGAGCAGGACGTCCAGGGATTGCTCGCGGCGGGCCTCGACCACCCGGAATTCCTGGCTATGATCGCCCCGCGACCGGTGCTGATCGGCGCGGCAACCCGGGATTTCTTCCCCATTGAAGGCACCCGGGAGACGTTCCAGGAAGTGCAGGCGCTCTACACTCGGCTGGGCGTGGGAGAGCGCGTCAAGATGGTGGAGTTCGACCACCGCCACATGTACAGCCAGCCGCTGCGTGAGGCCACCACCGCCTGGTTCGACCGCTGGCTGAAAGGAATTGAAAATGAGGTGCATGAACCGCCGATCCAGGTGGAGCCGGAATCCGAGCTGCAATGCACAGCAACCGGTCTGATCCAGACCTCGCTCGGCGGCAAGCGCGTCTTTGATTTCAACCGGCAGGAAGCCGAACGGCTATTGAGAAATCTCGAGGATCGTCGGCGCGATCCGTCGTGGCGCGCAACCCTGGTCGCAAGGCTCCGCGCGAGGCTCGCCCTCCCAGGGGAGGTTGCTTCTGCCACCGCCCGCCCCATGGGCGAAGCGGAGGCAGGCGATCTTCGCGTGGAAAAGCTGCTGCTTGAGACTGAACCGGGGATCGTCGTGCCTTTGCGCTTGATCCGGCCGAAGGCATCCCAGGCGGCCCTGCCCACGGTGTTGTACTTGCGCGACCGGCGAGGGGAGAACGATCACGCCGAGTTGTTGCGCGACTTGGCGCGGCAGGGAAGAGCCGTGGCCGTAGCCGACGTGCGCGGCTTTGGTGAGACAATGTCACCGCGTAACGTGCCCGAGCCGGGCGTGGACTATTTCGACCCGCGCGACGGCATGGATGCGGATTTCACTTATGCGTCGTTCTTCCTCGTGCGGCCGCTCGTCGGCATGCGCGTCGGGGACGTCCTGCGAGTAGCGAAATACTTGCGCACCCGTCCGGACCTCAATGCCCAGCGCATCAGGATTATGGGGCGCGGCTGGGCCGGGCTCATGGCGTTGTTTGCCGCTGCCGTCGATCCGCAGATCGCCGGGGCGGCGCTCGAGGGAATTCCGGCCTCGTATGGTGAAATCGCCCGCCGCGAGGTGTATGCTCAGCCCGTCAGTTTGATCTTGCCGGGAGTGCTGGCGGATTTTGATCTCGAGGACGTGATGAGCTCGCTCGCGCCCCGGCCCCTGCTGGTGATGAATCCCACGGATGCGCAGGTGCGCAAATTGACGAACGAGGTGGTGAAGTTCACCTTCGAGGTGGTCGCCAACTCCTATAGGGCAGTGGGAGCCGCGGCAGCCTTCGAGGCGCAGGTAGTGCCCGTGGAATCCCAGGTCGACGAGGCGCTGATAAAGTGGATGGAAGGCAAGTAACGGTGGCGGGAGTTTGGCTGAAACTCGTGCCGAATTGTGCCGGGCGTTGGTTAACGCGGCGATTCTGCTGGGTCGTTGGCTTGGCGCTGCTTGGGTTCGGCTGGCGAATGAGTGGCACCCAGGAAACTCACCCACCCCAGCCTCCACCCGCCAGCGCGCATGCCTCCATCAAATTGCTCGAGGATCCTGCGCGGGACGAATGGCAGCGCCCGGATCAGGTCGTGTACAGTCTCGACCTCAAGGCGGGTGAGGATGTGGCCGACTTGGGAGCGGGCTCGGGCTACTTTACCCTGCGTCTGGCGCGGGAAGTGGGGCCCACGGGGAAAGTCTACGCTGTGGACCTCGACCCGGAGAGGCTCGCGCATATCGAACAGCGTGCCCAGCAGGAGAAGCTTGACAACATCCAAACCATCCTGGGCGACCCTAACGACCCCAAGCTGGGTTCGGCGTCGGTGGACCTGATCTTCATCTGCAACACGCTCCATCACATCAACGACCGCGCCAGATACTATCCACTTCTGCTGCGGGCGCTGCGGCTCGGCGGCCGCCTGGTGAATATCGACTTTCACAAACGCAAACTCCCCGTGGGCCCACCCGTCGAAATGAAGATCGAGAAGAAGGCCTGCATCAAGGAGCTTGAAGCCGCAGGATTCCGCTTCCTTCGCGAGTTCGACATTCTGAAGTATCAGTACTTCCTGGTGTTTGAACGCGAAGGCTGATCCGCAGACTACACAGAATGCGCCGAGAGAGGCTCAGATGGGAAGCTGAGTCTGGGGATGGACGAAGCTTCGGAGGGGGTTTGTTCGCCGGAGTTCGAACGGCTCGACGACCTCGCCCAATCAAATCTCATTAAAGGTGGAACCATGCGCCGCCCACTGCTCCCCACGGGAGTCTTTGCATTCTTGATGTCCCTCATGATGGCGAGTCCGCTCGCAGCCCAGAGGGTGAAGGCCTGGTTGGTGGACTCGCTCATCAAAGTGTTTCCCTCCGACGCGCCCAACAAGAACCGGCTCAAAACGCCGGAGATCTGGGCGGCGCGTAATCAGCATGCCAGCGTGCAATTGGCAGTTCGCGCGGCGCAGCCTCTCACCGGTCTGAGCGCGGAGGTTGAGCCGCTCCGGGGCCCAGGCGGCGCGACGATTGCCGCCTGGGTGCGGCCGGTCGGATACGTCGTGGTCGGCACGCACACCCAGGACACGCCGCCCGACGAACTGGTCGGGGAAGCCCCCGGCTGGTATCCCGATCCGCTGCCGGACTTCCCGATCGACGTGCAAGCCAGGCGCACTCACGCCCTGTGGGTGAGCGTGCCCGTGCCTGCCGATGCCACGCCGGGCCTCTATCGCGGGGCCGTCCATGTGCGCGCGGGCGGTCGCACACTGGCACGCGCCACCTTCGGTCTCCGTGTCGTCGCTGCCACAGTGCCGCAAGAACGCACGCTGAAGATCACCAACTGGTTCTGGCTCGGCGACAAGGTTTCCCGACAGTTCTACAACGCCCCGATCCATTCGCCGGACTGGTGGACACTGGTCGAGAACGTGGCGAAGTTCATGGCGGACCATCGCCAAAACGTGGTTCTGACGCCCCTGATGGACTTGACCGCTCCGCATGTCGAGGCGGGGCAGTTGCGCTACGACTTCTCGAATTTCAACCGCTGGGTCGAGACGTTCCAGAGGGCCGGGGTTATCGGTTATATCGAGGGGAGTCATTTGCTCGGGCGGAGCGGCGAGAGCTATCAGGGGAGCCTACAGGCGGAGACCTTCCAGGTGGTCGATGGCCAGCCGAAGCGGGGGGCCCTGCCGGTGGACGATCCGCGCGTCGAGGCGTTTCTCGCCAGCTTCCTTTCCGCCCTGAATGCGCACCTCGAGGCAAAGAAATGGAAGTCGATCTACTTTCAGCACATTCTCGACGAAGCCCACGGCCCGGAGCCGCCCCATTACGCCCGCTTCGCTGCGCTCGTCCGCCGCCACCTGCCCGGCGTGCCGACGATGGACGCGGTGGACGCGGCCGAGATGCCCGCCGAGCTGCAGGCGAACTGCGATATCTGGGTTCCGCAGCTTGGCCGCTTTGACCATCAGATGGAACTCCTCAACCGCCGCCTTGAGAGCGGCCGGGAAGTCTGGTTCTACACCTGCCTCGTTCCCAACCAACGCTATCTGAATCGCCTGATGGACTACCCCTTGCTGAAGGTGCGGCTCCTTCATTGGTTCAACTTTCGGTACGGGCTCGCGGGATATCTCCACTGGGGCTGGAACTACTGGACACCGGAGCCGATGAAGGCCACGCAGCCGATCATCAATGCCAATACCACCCTGCTGCCGGCCGGCGACGCCTTTATCGTTTACCCCGACCCGGTCCGCAAGTCGGTGTTCAGCTCAATTCGTCAGGAAGCGATGCTGGAGGGCATCGAAGACTACGAGCTGCTGCGTCTGCTGAAACAGAAGGACCCCGCCGAGGCCGAACGGCTGGCCAAGGCTGCCGTAGGTGGATTCACTGACTACGTCCGCGACCATGGGGCCTTCCGGGCGCTGCAGCGGCAGTCGCTCGAGGCCCTTTCGAAGCATTGATACGGAGTGGCGCGGGCGTCTCGCCCATGACCCGACATGGACAAGATGGCCGTGCCACGGCGGACGGGACCGGAGCCGGCCGGAGCGGATGATTGCCTTGACCCGCCCGGCGGCCGATGCTAGTTTCCATCCCACAACGTGGAGTTGAAGCAGGACGAAATGATGCGACCTTACGGTGCGGCTCCTCGGCGCAGATTCGAAATGTTGGTGATGGCTTTCTTGCTTGGGGCGAGCCTCGGCTCGGCCCAGTCCAACACCCGCGTGCTGCTTTCGAGCGGATGGGGTGTGCCCGCGCATCAAGGCTTCGCGTTCGGGCCGTTTACGGACCTGGCGATGAATGATGCCCGCGAGGTGGTTTTCGTGACCACGCTGCGGGGTTCAAGGAGTGACCTTCGCGCCGTTGTCCGGTCGCGAGGGGTTTCATTCGAGGTGGTGGCATTCCAAGGCCTGCGGGCACCGGTTCCCAGGACCACTTACGAGACCTTCAGCGCGCCTAGCCTCAACGCCGCCGGACAGATTGCCTTTACCGCCGGCCTGAAAGATGACGTCCCAGTTTCAGCCGTCATCCGAATCGCTGCCGAGGGCGCTCTGGCCCTCGCCACCAGCGGCTGCCCCGTCCCGGGCAGGCCCGACGCGACATTCCAGGAATTCTCGCCCCCGGTGGCGACTTCAACCGGGAACGTCGTCTTCGCCGCGCGGCTCGGCGGCAAGCAACCGGGCAGCGGGCTGTTCCTATGGACACCGGGAGGGTTGAATAGCGTTCCCCTTCCGGCCGAATTGGCCTTGAAACCCTCCGACCTGCTTGTACCCGCTTTTGCCAGCCGCGATGACGCGGTCTTTGTCCTGCGCGGCGCGCCGCCGGAGGCGGTCACCGAGCAGATCTTCCGCACGGTAGCGAGCCGGAACTTTCAGGATCTGAAGCCCGCGCCAGAGGAGCAAGAAGTCGTGGAAATCCTGCCCGCCAGAGCAGGGGAAGCGCCCGTCAAGCTGCTCTTCGTGATGGTCGAGGGAGATCAGATCCACACGGCGGTGCTTACCGGCGATCCCTTGCTCGCGGTGAAGGCGAAGAAGAGCGAGAAGTCCCCGCCGGTGGAGCTGGCACGCGTTCAAGGGCAGACCGCCGGCCCTCGCGGGAACGTCATCATTGCCGCTGCGCCGAGCCAAGCGCCGAACGACCTGGCCCTCTTCTGCTATTGCGAGGGGGAATTACGGAGGCTGACCTCACCCGAAGAATTCCTGTCGGTCACGATCCCCGCCGCGGGCCGGCCCATCCAGTCACTGAGCGGCGACGGCCTGCACACCATGGCCTTCATCGCCCCCGCCGAGGCCGCCGGCGACGCAACGACAATCTACGTCGTCTCCGTGCCGTGATTCACCCGCGAGGCCCAGAAAACAACGGGGCCAGGCGCCCGGTCTGTTTGCGCCTCTCCGAGAGCCTTGCCGCCATGGGCACAGGCGCGGCGGTGGGCGACGCCGTGTCAGTCCTCTGCCCCGTCACTTCGGGACAGGCATTCCGGGCATTGGGAGGCTCCATCCCACGGCGGCCCTGCGGCTCGCTAGACCGTCAACTTCCACGGGGCGCGGTACTCGCGGTCGAGGAGTTTCTGCGCTGCCGGACTTCCTTTGATGAGCTTCTGATTGGCGACATCCCACTCCAAGCGTTCCTTGCTGCGTAGAGCGACGTTGCCGAGCAGGCAGGTGGTGGTGCTCCGATGGCCGTCCTCGATATCCGTCTGTGGCGTCTTACGCGTGCGCATGCATTCGAGCATGTTGCCGACGTGTTCGAACAGGCCGTTATCGATCTGCCGCATCTTCATTTCCGGCGTCTTGCCGCGCGTGTCGCGTTCCTCCTTCCCGGCGCGCCCGCGCAATTCACGGTAATCGCTCTCCGTCAGTGGCTCCGGATAGACCTGGAACCCGGCGCGGTCGAGGAACATCGTGCCCTCCGTGCCGTGGAAGACGATGCCGTAGCCGTGCTCGAATAGGGAATTGCCGTTCGCCAGGCGGTTTTCGTACGTCGCGACGAAAGTGGGATACTCCCATGTGATCTGCAGCGTGTCGGGAATATCGCTGTTGTCCTTCACGCAGAACTTCGAGCCCTGCGCGGTAATGGTGTGGGGCCCCTCGACTTTCATGGCCCACTGGACGATGTCCATCAAGTGCACAGCCCAGTCTCCCGGCCAGCCATTGGCATAATCATAGAAGTAGCGGAAGGTGGACCAGCGATCGCCCACGCCGAAGCGGTTCCAGTTGTAGGGCACCTTGGGCGCCGGCCCCAGCCACATGTCCCAATCGAGCCCGGCAGGGGGTTCGCTATCGGGGACGTTCCCAATTCCCTCCGGGTGGATGTTGGAATAATTCCAGGTGCGCACGTAGGTGACTTGGCCGAGCAGACCGTTCTGGACCAATTCCGCAGCTTTCTGAAAGTGGGCGTTGGAGCGCTGCCACAGCCCCACTTGCACGACGCGCTTGTACTTGCGCGCGGCTTCCACGATTTTCTTGCCTTCCTCGATCGCGACGCAGATGGGTTTTTCGATATAGACATCCTTGCCCGCCTTGCAGGCTTCGACGGTGGGCAAGGCGTGCCAGTGGTCGGGCGTGGCGTTGATGATCACATCGATGGTTTTGTCGTCGAGCAGATGCCGGAAGTCTTTGTAGGTTGCCGCCTTGCCCCCGGCGGCTTGCAGGCCCTTCTGGAGGTTGGGTTCGTACACGTCACAAACTGCGGCGACTTCCACGCCATGCTTCATGAAATGCTGCATATTGTCGATGCCCTGGCGTCCGGTGCCGATCACACCCAGGCGAATGCGATCGTTCGCGCCCAGCACCTTGTCGGTGCTGATGCCCGCCATCGAAATGCTGGTTGCGGCTGTGACCGCTGCCGCGCGCTTCATAAAATCCCGTCGATTGATTTCGTCTGTCATGATGATTCCTTTCCCTTCCCCTCTCGGGGCAGCAATTCAGAGGTTCATTTTCAGAGCCAGGGAATTATAAAGTGAATAGCGCAGGGAAGGGCGAAAAAACGTGGCGCAATCGGCCCACTCTGCGCGGCACCCACAACGGAGGGGTTGCCCTCATGCACGGCGGGGCGCTTCGATCATGGCGCCCGCAGTCAGCGCAGCCAGGCCGAGCCCCTGAAGGATGATTTCCGGCTGCACTTTGAGGTGGACCAGACCGGTCAAGGGCGGCCGCAGGTAAACCATACCTTCAATGGTGCCGGGCGCAGCGACCGCGGTGGCCCAGAAGGCGAACACAAGGTAGACGCTGGCAATCCAGAGCAAACGTTTGCCAAACGGCCACGCCTTCAGCGTGTCGAAGAGAGGGTAAAGCACCGCGGCCATCAGGATGCCGCGCAGGAATTGCGCGGGCAGAAACCAGCGCATGACGTGTGCCCACAGGTCGGGTTCCGCCTCGGTGCGCATGAAGACCGCGAAGATCGGATTCGGGCCGGTGTAAAAGTCCTTCGTGAGAAGTTGATAGAAGATCAGCCCCGCGATGAAGTAGGTCGTCACCTGGGCAGCCGTCACCTTCGCCGTGAAGACCGCGAAACGCTTGACTTGCATGTGTCCATCCTCCTTAAGATCTCGACACGACGCCTCCTTGCCCCGAAGCGGTGCGGCCAGAGTGAGGGGCAGCCAGATTTCAAGAAGTTGGCCACCCGGGCTCTCCATGGGCTACGGCCCAGCCGGATAACTGGCCTAAACCCCCAAGCCATTGCGCTAGCGAGCCGGGGGGAGGAGAGGATAATTCTGCAACTTCTGGCCACGCCAATCATCCTATAAGTTAGGTCAGCGATGTTGCGGGGTGGGATGAACGCCTCACTCCCCGTGCGGGTCAATTGTCGTTGGCCGAAACTACCCGGTGCGATTCAAATGACCTGCAAAAGAGCCATCCGACAGCTTTCCGAGTATCTGGATGGCGAGTTGGACGCCGGCCTGATTCATGAACTGGAGCAGCACCTGGCCCAGTGCCACGACTGCCGCATCATCGTCGAAACCACCCGCAAGACTATCGAAATGTACTCCAAATGTGAACCTCTCCCACTTCCCCAGTCGGCCCACGAGGGTCTGATGCTGTCCCTTGCGGGCAGATTCACCGAAGACAGGTAACACCCCGCCAAGGCTCATGCTTTCTGCCTAATCGGGTGGCGGGGTAGCTTAGGAGAAGTTGCCCAACGGCTGTTGCCGCTGCCATCAACGCGGTCCCCGCAGAAAACAGTTGCCTCACGCCAAGGCGCAAAGGCGCAAAGCGCGCAGCTAAGCTGAGCATCCCGCACAGGTAACATGCAACCGGCTGCCCACTTTCGTGTGCTCCGCGCAGCCCGTTCGGCCACACCCGTCGCAGCGGAAGTGCGCGCGGCTGCCGCAATCTGGGCAGCGATTCTTCCAGGGTAGCACGGCATAGTTGACGATCAGGCGATCGAACGCAGGAGAGATGATTTCGAGGGGCGAGCGTTTGTGGCGGATGTAAATCCAGACGGTCATCGCGGCGATAAAGATTATCGCCGTGTATTGAAACGCCCCCTGCACGACCCAATTGGGCAGGTGATCTGAGAGATTGACAGCGGAAGCAGAAAAAGGCCGCCAGGGGTACTGGTTCCAGCCCACCGTGACGTAGTCCTCGACCACGTGCATTCCGAAAGCGAAGACGGCGAGCGCCCACGCGCGGGGTTTTCGCCAAAGCAAAATGCCTGTAACCAGCAGGGCGCCGAGCGTTGCGCCGACGTTATGAAATAGGACGTGATGGTAGCGATGAAAGGCGTCGCCACCGGCGAAAAGAGATAAGCCATCGAGATCGGGTCCCGCACCCGCCAGCGTGATAATGGCCCGCTCGCGGCGACCGAATTTTCCCCAATGCGCAAACCACCAGCCGTATTGCATATGGCCGATTGGGCTCATGCTTCCTCCTCCAGGTCCAGAATAGACGAGCGGCAGCCCGCGATGGGGATGTCACGGCACGCCCGGGGTCGCTATTTTCCATGCTCTTTCCATTTCTGAGTTTCCTGGCGCGTGACTTCACGCGACCCACCCAGGTCTGCCTCGCGAATTACGCCTGTTTCGTCGGCAGCAAATGTTCGACGGGCGCCCCGCGGGTGAGTAGGGTGCAACATGTGGTGCACCAGTGAAAAGCCCGGAACCCAGATCCCCATGTCCGTCGAACGGTCATCGTAGTAGGCCGTGGGCATCGCATACGCAAAGAATTCTTTCTCGTCGCGTGCCGGATCGCCACTCAAAACAATGACATAACGATAGTCGCCCTGCCCCTGCTTCAAGTATTCCACACCGATAAGGTCCGCTTGATAAAGCTGCTCCAACGTCCCGTATTCGGGGACGCCATTGTGGTTGATGTCCAGCATACTTTGCGAGCGAAACGTGGTTTCAGCGACGGTGAGGAGCTTTATTTGTGAGACCGCCCACCTCTCCCTATCTCGAACTCGCGGTACGTTACCATACGAAGTAAAATAGTCAGCGCCCCCAAACAAGCTGAAAACTATGATGCCCAAACCCAGCGCAAATCGTTTCTTGCCTTGGCCGCGTCGTATTGCCTCGGCGCCTTTGCACAGGCCGTAAGACACAACAACAGCCCCTGCGATCATAAACACCCAGCCGAGTACTGATAGACCGGCCAGGAGGACAAGAATAATTCCTCTCAGGATTCGGGGCTTCTCCTCTTTACGCTTGGCTCCCGCCCACCGATAACCCACAATGGCGACAGGAAGAATCATGAATAGCGCCAGATCGCCACCGGGCATGGGAGCGGCATTAGCGTAGGCTGGCACCGCCGCGCCCAGCAGAAACCAAACCAGTAGACATGCGACCGGGCTCCGCCTTCTCATGGCTGCTCTCCTTTGCGGACGGCGGCACGGATGCGTGCGGCTCGTCCCAGGCAAATTCCCAATCCCGTTCGGGGTAAAAGTTGGACTTCGAAAAGGAAAGGGTCTTCCCCGGACCGGCTATCGTAATGGGAATAAGCAGATAGTTCGAAGCGACCAGCCGAAAGTTCGGAGGCAGTCGGAGCACATAGTCTGCGCGTTCAATCGGACGTCGCCACGCCCGAGTGGTCACGAGCAGATAGCGACCGCTTGTAGTTCGCGCTTCCTGAGCATAATCGTGACGGATCCACTTCGCTTCGCCCGGCCGGAAGATGAGGCGGAAGCGGATGTCACTCCCGCGTACGATGGGAGCGATATCGCCGAGAATTCGACCGTCCTCGTCCGAGATGCAGAGAGCGAAACTGCGCGGCGGGGGATGTTGGGAATCAACCGGATATGGGACGGCGAGCGTCAGCACGGCGGGCAGTCGCGATTGGTTCGTGTAGTGGTAGAGGCCCGTAACCTGAATCCAGCCGCGTTCTACCCGCACCTCGATGCGCTCCCGATCGAACCGGACGGTGGTGAAATACCCGCTGAAGAAGTAAACGGCGGCTACCACCAAGCCCACCGCCAGCCACAGCTCAACGGTCTGACGGAAGAAGCTACGCGCGCGTGTCATAACCTGCCGCATGGGTTTTTCCCACCGGGAGTATGTTGTGCCGTCGTCACTGCTTGACCAGCTCCACGCGGCGGTTCTTGCTGCGGCCTTCTTCGGTGTCGTTAGAGGCCACGGGAGTCAACGGACCGACACCATCCGCCCTCAGGCGCGCGGCGGCGATACCGTGCTTGCTGGTGAGCGCTTGCACCACCGCATTGCCCCGGCGGCGAGACAGGTCCATGTTCATCGCGATTTCCCCGACATTGTCGGTGTGGCCGACGACGTGCAGTTTGAGTTTAGGGTCTTGCTGCAGGAGCTTGGCGATTTCTTTCAGCGTAGCGTCTGATTCTGGCTTCACCTCGGCCTTTCCAGTGTCGAAGTAGATGCCATAGACCGCCACGTGGCCCGTGCGCGCGATGTCGCCCGCGAGCGCCGCCGCATCCACGGTGATCAAGCCGGCCTCCATCGGCTTCATGTCGACGACGTAAAGAGAGACCTGCGGCCGAGCCGCTCCTGGTCCCCACACGTTCAAGCTGACATACACTTCGCCTTCCGGACGCCTTAGCTACGCTGAAACGTACCGCATCTCTTGGCCGGGGTACCACGGGTCGGAATATCCATCGTAAAGCTTCATCATAGCTCCGCCCTCGACCATGCACTCGTCCTTGGAGCAAGTGAAGAGGGTTTCGAATCCAGCTCGCCGGAGTGCCCCCTCGTAGTTGCGAAACACCTCAAGCGTGGAGCGTCCCACGGGAGGCTCGTAGATGATATGCGTGACCTTTCCTTCCAGATGTTGGGTCTTTTCGAATTTGCCACGATTGACCTTACCGAGGGGGAGAGCAAACTCGTCGTACTCCTTCTGCATATACTCTTTGATCACTGATCCTGGATATCGCGAGATCAGCGGATGGTCCTTGCTGCCCTTCACATCCGCCTCTTGAGCGGAGGCCGCCAAGGTGATGCACAGCACCACAAAGCAACCTAGAAGAATTCCTCGACTGATTTTCGTGGGAGCTACCTCCAACGAAAGGATGCGCATTACGGTGTCCGCGGCCTCCTTTTCGGTCCCGGTCAGGCGTCATCTCAAGACCGGTCGCCGCGTCAGACTTGGAGTGGGATGCGACTTCGAGTCCCAGCCCACGGCGGGAGAGGCCACTTTGTCAAGGGGAGGCGAACTTATTGTCCACTCGCGTGCTCGTGTCGCCTTCCGAATGGGAGCGCCGCACAAGTCCTACGGTCATTCCGATCCCGCAGAGGGAAGAAGAATCGCCCGAGGGCAAGACGCTGAGCTCAACGAAGGTGCGTCTCCCGCAGCGCGGGATCAACATGACATCTTGGGGCGCGCGTGCGGAGCTCATTCTTGTTACGCAGCAGGCCCCTGCCAGCCTGTGAGAGTCGGACGTGGAGAGTTGCCATTTTCGTGGGTCATGTTCTTCCAACCTTCGAGCCCACGGTGTGAGACCAGAACATCTATGCGCGCCGCGCCGTGGACGACAAGGGCCAGACCTATCTGCTTATGAAGGCACTCGAAGGCTTCCTCAAGACGGAGGGCAAGCCCAATTGGGAGGGATGTCGGTGTCCCTGAGCGCCTTGGGAAAACCGTCGCAACGGTTAAGATCGCTGACTCAGCGTCCGCACTCCGGAATAGAAGGCGGCCAGAGTGAATGCCACAAAAGCCAAAATCTCCAACGTCAAATACGACGGCGCCAGCCCCACGGTGCCATAGCGTAGCAGGTCAACTTGCCAGGTGATGGGATTGGCCAGGGCCATTCTCTGGAACCAACCGGGCAACGGTTCGAGAGGATAAAACATCGAGCTGGCGAATAGGAACAAGAAATAGAAAATCGAGATGACGGTGTTGAAGACGTCGTTGCGGCGGATGCGCAGGGCGAAGATAGCGGAGAAGAAAAACCATCCCGCCGTCCCCACCACCACGCCGAAGAGCATCCAGGGCAGCAGCGTGGGCCGGAGTTTGACGTCCAGAATCAGCGCGCTCATGCCCACGGTGACCCCCGCCTGGACGAGGGCGAGCAAAACGTTGAAGGACACTTTTCCGGCAAGGTATGCGGCACGGCTCAAAGGGTAAGTGAGCATCTCGTAAAAGATGCCGTTGTCGCGGTCAAGGAAGAATCCCCAGGCCGTGTTCGACGCGATGCCAAAGCTCGCCATGGCCAGCACGCCCCCGAGGAAGAACTCATTGTAGTCAATGTCCATCGTCGGCAAGGGCGAGCCCATGGCATAGTTGATCCCCACCCCGAAGATCAGCAAGTAACCGAGCGGGTAGAGGACGTCCCAGAACATCCAGGCGTAGTTGGTGAAGCGAATCTTCGCTTCGCGATAGAGGATGGCTTCCAGTCCGCGCACGGGTTCTGTAGCGCCGCTTGGCGCGCGGCGTGGCACCCGCATCCTGCGCGTGAACTACACGCGAGACGCGCGTGCCACGTCGAAATCGCCGGCTATACGCCGGCGCTTTTGTTACTCCTTCGTCAAATCTACAAAAATATCTTCCAAACTCGGCCCGCTGACCTCCACATGCAGCAGTCGCGCGCGGGCCGCCAGCCCGGTAATCGCCGCGAGCACGCGGCTCTCCTCCGCCTTGAGCGTCATCTCCACCGTGTTGTGGTCGATCGCGAGCCTCAGTGGGTGGAGCGCCGCGAGTTCGCTCGTGAGAGTCGGGGAGAGCTTTTCAAACGTCAACGTCACGTCGTACACATCTTTGGCGAGCAGCTTGAGGGTGTTGAGATCGCCCTGCGCGATGGCTTTGCCCCGGTGCATGATGAGGATGTTGTCGCAGAGCTCTTCCGCCTCCGTCATGATCTGCGTGGTCAGAACGATAGTGCGCCCGCGCCGGGCCTCCTCGCGCAGATAGCCCATCACGGCGCGTTTCAGGATGGGGTCCATGCCCGTCGAGAACTCGTCCAGGAACATGACCGGCGTTTCGACCATAAACATCTTGGCCACCTGCACGCGCCGGCGCAGGCCGCCGCTCAAGTCTTGGACCTTCTGATGGGCGTGCTCGGTCAGTTGAAACTTCTCGATCACGCTGTCGGCGCGCCGGCGCGCTGCCGCGAGCGACTGGCCATGAAACTTCCCGAAGGTCACCAGGTTGTCGCGCGTGGTGAGAAAAAGTTCGACCGCAGTCTCCTGCAAAACAATCGCGATCGACCGCCGCACATCGAGCGGCTGCGCCACGACATCGAAGCCAACCACCTCGGCTTTTCCGCTGGTGGGTGTGAGGAGCGTTGTGAGGATCTTGAGGGTCGTCGTCTTGCCCGCCCCATTCGGCCCGAGCAACCCAAAAATCTCGCCCCGCCCTACCTCGAAGCTCATGCCGTTGACGGCTCGCACCTCGGGGCGGCCCCGGCGGCTGGGATATACCTTCACCAGCTCAATAACACGGAGCGCTGGATTGGAGTTTCCTTGCAATGCCATGGGCTTGGATGCCGGCGAAAGCCTCGATTATAGCTGCGATAGGAAGGCTCCCGCGCAGCCTCTTTTTAGGAGATGGTTCGACGTGCCGATTTTGGCTCCGGGCGGATCACCGCGGCGACTCGCCTACGACGCTCGAGCCATTGCCCGTGCGCCGGTGGTCGGCAGGCGAGGCGTCGCCAAGAGGCGGATAGTGTGTGGCGATCACCCGGTGGCAGCGTGTTGAATTCGGAGTGCCTACCGACCGGCGGGGGAAGGGCGCAAGGCGGCGTTCTGCTCAGCAAACTCACGAAGCTGGCGTTTCAAGCCGCGAAACCACCAGCGCATGCCAAGGGCGCGCGCCTCGGCGTAGGCTTGCTTGGCGCTCCACCCCTGATGGGCAATGCGATATGCACCGATCATGAAGCCGGTCCGGTCGGCCCCGCGGCGGCAATGGACAAACACCGGGTGATTCGCCGGGTCACTCACCGTGGCCAGAAAGGTCTGAATGGCACTTGCTGGAACTCGGCGCCAGGGGTCCACGGGGATGTAAACGTACTTCATTCCCAGCCCTTCAACTAACCCCCTCTCGTTCCGCCCCTCGCGCAGATTGATGACAGTCCTGATTCCCCGCTCCTTGAGCAGGATGAACCCCTCGCGGGTCGGCTGTCCACCCCGGTAGACCCCTGGCGCGACTTCATAGAAACGCGGCAGAGCCTTCACGGTCTGCCGTGCCTCCTGGCACATTCCGGATGGCGCGGAGACCGCGAGCACACTCAAGACCAACAACCACGCTGGGAGTTTCATTCTCACTCCTGGCCATCGACATGCTGGGCGCGGCCACCGACAAGCTGTTCTTCGATCTCTTTGCCGTCCGCCACCATTACCCGGGAATCCGCTCCTATGGGGCCAGGACCAAACTCGCTCAAAGTTCTGCGTACCAATTACCGCCGGGAAGAAACGGCAGCGGACATTGTCGGCGGCGTGCATCTCAGCCTGCACCTCAGCGCCGGAGAGTAGCTTGCGGCCTCCCTAATCAAGCGCCGCGACAAGCTCCGGCTGACGTTCAAACGCTGCTCACTCGACAGCGCGAAGCATGCGGGTCTGCTCGAACTCGCGATGGGCTTCTTCGATCCGCCCCATTTGCCTGTAGGCCTGTCCGAGGAGATAGTGCGCCAGATAATTATTGGGGTCCATCTTCAGGGCTTTCTCCAGGAAGCCGGCCGCAAGCTCCGGGTCGCCCTTCTTCGAGAGCACCTTGCCGAGGAGAATGTAGGGGCCCGTAAACGTTTGGTTAAGCCAGATGGCTTGCTTCAGGGCGCGCTCCGCTTCCGCAAAGTTTCCCAGGCGGTCGTAGGCGTCGCCCATCCTCCAGTAAACGACCCACAGAATGGGGTTCAACTCCAACTCCCTGTGGAACTCCTTGAGCCCCTGGTCAATGTTCCCCTGGTAGAGGTAGATTTCACCCAGAAGGAAATGGGCCATAGGGAGGCGCGGGTCCAGTTCGAGGGCACGCTTCAGTTCGGGGACGGCCGGGGCGGGTATATCCTGGCGAAGCAGCATTTGGCCCAAGACCAAATGGGCGTGGGCGCTTTCGGGCGGAACCGAGAACATTTTCGCGAACGCCTGCCGGGCTTTGTCCCACTGTTGGGTTTGCAGATAGCTCACGCCCAGCAAATACGACCCGGTGATGTCCGGCCGGGGCATCATGGATTGGACCTTTTCCAGCAGCGGGATGGCCTGGGGCACTCGCCCGTGCAGGTAGTAGGAAAGGCCCAGAAGTTGAATGGCCTCGGCATCCTCCGGCTTCTCCTGGAGGGCTTGCTCCAGGTGCGTGATCGCCTGCGCGTAGTCGCGCTTCTCGTAATAGAGCTTTCCCAACCGGGCTTCTACGCCCCCGGGCTTCGGGGAGCGACGCGCGAGTTCGATGAGCAGCGCGAGGGCCTGGTCGGGCTTTCCCTGTGTGATGAATCCGTCAGCGCGGGCCAGCTCATCCTGGCGGGGATCGGCGGCGGGCGGCTGGGCGGATAGGTGGCTTGGCAACTGGTGGATCGCTGCAACAACCACCAGCACAGAGATTAGGCGAACGCCTGGGGCAAGGCCCCCACGGCTTTTTGACTTCATTCGATGGCCTCCCCTGCACGCGGTTTCAGCATGCGTTACCGGCCTGCCGCCCACCTGGACTCGGTGCGCACCAGCCGCCTTACTCACAATCTTACTGTGATTGGATGGCCGAGGTCGCGCAAAAAAAAGAGCCCGTCCCGCGACGGGCTCTCGAATCGCATAGGTTTTGCCGCCCTCAGATGCCGCCACCTTGGATGGGTGCCGGTTCTGATTGCAGGCTTCACCAGGTGAACTTGAGCGCGAACTGCATGCGGCGCATCTGCGCACCCGTCCGCAGACCGAAGATCTTACCGTTCGTGGCAGGGTTGCAGTCAATGCAGTCATCGGGGTTACTTAAGTTCACGATGTTGAAGAAGTTGAAAGCTTCGGCGCGGAACTCACCTTTCCACCGCTCGTTGATCGAGAAGCGCTTGAAAAGCGAGAGGTCCGTGTTGAAGAAGCCGGGGCCGGTCAGCGGATTGCGGCCAACATTGCCGAACTGCTCGACCTGCGGCCTCCGCCAGGGCCCCGAGGTAGCCCCGTTGGGCCAGTCACCCGGTACTGAGCCCACGTCGAACCAGAGGTTCTGGCTGCGGGGCATTTGGATTTCCCCAACCACGTCCGGCCGGCACGGTCCGACGTCGCGGTCGGCGCCGCAGTGCGCCCAGTAGTGGGGAGTAAAGGGCAAGCCGCTCAA
>Ga0073934_10001959_pt1 | contig 45941 bp, 40 predicted proteins | sample LarsenN4metaG_FD_76834 | JGI IMG/M metagenome (GOLD analysis project Ga0073934, IMG submission 76834) | Hot spring sediment bacterial and archeal communities from British Columbia, Canada, to study Microbial Dark Matter (Phase II) - Larsen... ...
TAAGCGTCTCGAAGAGATGCCGGATCCTGACCGATGATTTGCCTTTCTGTCGGGGGCGGCAACTGACAGGCAATTCCTTGATTCGATAGTCGTGCATCCGGGCGCTCTGGAAGATTTCCGCATCAATGGCAAACCCGCTGGACTTTAGCTGCATGTTTCTTACCACCGATGTTTTCAGCAATTTGAACGGACAGCCGACATCACGGATGGTCGTTCCGACGATAGTCGAAACGAGGAAGTTGTAGACCTTTGACACGACCCTTCTGGTCACCCCATCGTTACGACCGGTCCTGTAGCCCGTTACAATATCGTATTCCGAGCATAAAGGCAGAAACGATCCCAGTTCCGATATGTCGATCTGCAGATCCGCATCCATGCTCAGAATCCACTCCATCCGCGCGTGCTCAAAACCAGATCGCAGTGCACCACCCTTGCCGATATTTTCCGGGTGAAAAACGGCACGTACGTTACCGTTCGTTGCGAGAAGCCCGCGAATCACCTCCTTGCTTTCGTCCACGCTCCCGTCATCCACGAGAATGATCTCATACTCCACATCCGGGTCAACGCCGGAAGCAATCATGTTCACGGCATCGATGATGTTTCCAGCTTCATTGTAGCAGGGGATGACGATGCTGAGTGTCATTGCAGGCTCCCTTGAGGTGCTCCCGGCTGTGTCATTGCAGGCCGAGTGCCCGTCGAAACAGTTCGGCATCCCTGTCCGAACCCCTGACCATAATGACCAGGTCTGCGGCCAGCCGGCCCGATGACAGCAGCTCGGCAATCCGCAGCAGTTCGTCCCGGGACCAGATCTTCGGTTCCACCAGAATCAGGGCCGGTTCCGGTGCCGGTGTGAAGCGGGACAGGGGGGTGATGTAGACTCTTCCGTCGTCGAAAATGCCGATAAACCCGCCGGGTGTCTGGCGCATGTCGTTGCGTCTGGAAAGCGAGCCCTGGATTTCTCCCCAGGCGCTGTCAGGCGGCACATGATAGACCTTGCGAATGATGCCGTGGTTCATGGCGAGCTCGGTTGCCTTTGCCGCCTGGGATTCCTTTGTTTCCAGGGCATTCAGGTATCTCGTGAAGCAGATGGCGACACGCCCTTTCAGCCCGCTGGTTTCCCATGCCTGAAGAACCTGTTCCGTGGATTGGACCGAAAGGACAGTTGTCCGGCTTGCAAACGTACGTCGCGTCGGACCGTAGAAATAGGAAAAGAGGATAACAGAACAGAAGAAAATCACGATTGCGGTAAGGAGCGCACGTCGCTTGGCTGGCATCAGAATACCCTGGTCAGTTTGGTTATGGACAGTACCGGTTGATAGAGTTTTGCAGGTACCAGAAATCCGGCGGCAATGGGGAACAGGTAGGTCCCTGTGATGAACACGCAGCCGAGGAACAGGGCTGCCGCTTCTTTCGTACAGCGGTATCTATCCCCCACTATGGTAACCCCGTGGGCCAGCGTCAGGTAGGCGAACGGCAGCAGTGCCAGGGCAGAATAGCTGTTGAATGGCCGGTTCACGACGAAAAAAAGAAGATATGACGCCGCAAAGAGAAGGGGAGGAAGCAGATCGTTGATATGGCGGTTTTTAAGGGCATGCACCAGGACGACGGCTAGGGAGGGTAACACCATCAGCCGGAAAAGGGGGTTGTTGATCTCAATGGTGAATCGATCGCGTACCCCGTCGTTGAACAGGTGGTGTCCGAATGAAATCGGTTTGACGAACCATTCCCAGGGCTTGCCCCCCTGGGACAGGATCTGGTCGTGGGCGAAGGAATAGTTGGTGTCGAATACCCAGTAGGCATCGGACCTGAACTGGAAAAATTCCTGCAGTGAATAGCCGCGGCCGAACCAGAGGATGTAGGAAAGAAGATATATTGCCATGGGCAGAAGAGTCAGGGTGACGGCATTGTCGATAACGAGTGAGCCGATGTTTTCCTGCCTGCGTTTGAGCCGGCGGTAGACGGCATAGGCGATGACAACAGGAATGGCGAATACGAAGTAGGCCTTCGTCGCAATGGTCAGGCCCATGGCAACTCCAGCCCAGACCAGGGTCGGTCGGCCACGCTCGCAGTACTCCAGCATGAGATAGAGAAACAGCAGAAAAAAGAAGACAACAGGGGTTTCGATCATTGCGGTGCGGCAGAAATGGATGTGAAACGGGTCGAAGGCCAGAAGGGATGCGGCCAGCACCGGCGCCGGGCTTTCGGGAAAAAGGATCCGGGCAATCAGGTAAACCAGTAGCACTGATGCGATCCCCAGGACAGCCCCGCTGATCCGCCATCCCACCGGGTTGTTGCCGAAAAGGCTGATCGAGCCTGCGATGATAAGACTGTTCATCTGGGGAAATTTCCATTCCATCGTTGTCCCGTATTTCATGAGACTCAGGGCCGACGGGACGATCAACTGTTCATCGCCGATAAATCCGTTGTAGTCAAAGGTTCCCCAGAAGCGGAACAGCGTTGCCGCGACAAGCACCACAGCAAGAATTTTCCAGTTGTATTGGCTCATGTATTGCTCCGCGCCGTAGTTAGTGGGCCAGGTTCGTCTGTACCTGTCAGGCACAAGGACATGGTATACCGCCGAAAATATGCGGCGTCAACAGGTATTGGGGGGAGAGGGATTTGCATTTTAGCGGGATTTACAGTATATTGGCCAAAAATTTTTAATTATGATTCCTGCCTCTGGATTATTTCGAGTGCTGCGGATCGAGCCTGACTATTTCACGAAACGACGAGGAGATACCATGAACCCTGAACTCACGATTTTCTGGACATCGGTCGGCCTGTATGGTCTCAGTACCTTCTGCTACATTTTCGGCATGATCGCCAAGCAAGACAAGCTGTTCACCGTCGGCCTCTACAGCGCCCTTGCCGGATTCATCCCCCATGTGGGGGTGATCGCCCTGCGATGGTCGGCTACCGGTGTCAGCCCCTTCATCTCCACGTCGGAGTCCCTGATCCTCGGCGTGTTCATGACGCTCCTCATGTTCCTGGTCTTCCAGTTCAGCACGAAAAAGGTGCGCCCCCTCGGTGTTCTGGTGATGCCGGTCGCGTTCGTTCTCATGGGGTGGGCAGGGACGCTTATGAAGGAGGTTGTCGACACCCTTGCCCCGGCACTTCAAAGCGCCTGGATCTGGGTCCATATCGTCGGCGCCTCCATCGGCTTTGCCTCCGTTCTGATCGCAGCCGGCCTCGGGTTGCTCTACCTGCTCAAGGAAAAGAAGTCCGGCGGCCTCTATGACAGGCTTCCCGAGCCGGCAGAGCTGGATACCTTGTCCTACCGGTTCGTTGCCGGGGGATTCGTCTTCTTCGGTTTCATGATGGTGTCCGGCTGCTTCTGGGCAAACCAGGTCAAAGGGACCTATTGGAACTGGGACCCGGTTGAGGTCTGGTCCCTGGTGACCTGGCTAATCTACGGCATCTACCTGCATTTGAGGATCACCTTCGGCTGGCGGGGAAAAAGGCTCGCCTGGTATGCCCTGATCGCGCTGCTTGCCATGATTGCCAGTTACTGGGGGATTCCGTTCACGGTGGAAACCTTCCACAGCGGATTCAGGATCGAGCATTGAAAGGTGGAGTGGGCACCACAGGTTTGGTGCCCACTCCGTCCCGCGACGGGCAGGAGAGATTCATGACGTGTCGACGGCAGAGGGAACGAGAGCCCTGCGTCCCTTTGTTTCCGGCCTCGACCTCTCTTGTTTTTATATGTGTTTTGCGTGTAACATGAAACCACCATGAAGCTAACCATCATCTCCCCCCAATTTCCCTTTTCCGGGCGTGTCCCGCTAGTTCCGCCGATTCTCGAATATCTCGCCGCATTGACGCTCCGTGAAGCGCCCGATACGGACATCGAGCTCATCGATGCGAATCAGGTGGCAGTGACTCCCTCGGACATTTCAGCCGACACGGTTGCCATCAGTGTCATGACGGCGACAGCGCCATGGGCCTACCGCTTTGCCGACGAGTGCCGGCGTATCGGCAGGAAGGTCATCCTGGGGGGCATTCATCCGTCTGCCTTGCCAGAGGAGGCGGCAAGGCATGCTGACGCCGTTGTTGCCGGCGAGGCCGAGTCGGTCTGGGGACGCGTGCTGGCCGATGCACGGCGGGGGAGGCTGGAGAGTATCTACCACGGTGAACGCCTGCCGCTGATCAATCTTCCCCGGCCGATCGATGGCAAGCTGAAAGGGAACTATCAGTTTCGAGCCTTTTTCACCATGCGAGGCTGCCCATACCGCTGCACCTTCTGTTCGGTGCGGACATTTTTCGGCGACACCATCCGCTATCGTCCAATCGATGAAGTCGTGGCAGAAATCGATGCGTGTGCGGGCAAGCTCTGGTTCAATGGCGATGACAATATCTGGGGGGGCGACCTGCAGCGCAGCATCGATCTTTTTAATGCCCTGGGGGAGCGAGGCAGGGGGAAATGGTACGGGTTTGGCGATCTGAGATCGCTTCAGAGCGGGCAAGGGGCCAAAATGCTGGCGGCAGCCAGGAGAAGCGGTCTGTTTTCGGTCTGGGTCGGTTGGGAGAACGACGAAAGTCAGCTCGGCGTGTTCAAGGCATCGGGCAAGCAGGGTGGCGACAGGGTTGCGGCGGTCAAGCAGATGCAGGACGCCGGAATCGATGTGACCCTGTTCGTAGTCCTCGGCGGGCGACAGGATTCAATCGACAGTTTCAAGAGGACCTTGGAACTGTCGGAGCGACTGCAGGTCGGCATCCATCCGGTACTGCTCACTCCGTTGCCCGGTACGGAGCTGTATGATGAATACCGGGAGCATCTGCTCCCCGACTTGGGGTGGGAGTCGTTCACCGGCGTTAATGCGGTTTTTGAGCATCCTTTGCCGGAAATGACCACGTTGCGTCGGGAAGAAGAATATCACCGCCTTGCCAACGAGCTTTTCAAATTCGAACGGATTACCGATCGGATCAGCAAGATCTCGTCCAAGGGATTTCCCACAACCCATATCTATTCGATGATGATGCAGCTTCCCATGAAACATGCCCTGAGCAAGGCATATCATGAGTGGCAACTTGAATCACGCGCAGTTGCTCCCGGGGCCGAAGGACCTGGAAAAGAGCCGGGAGGCGGTATAGGGCACGCTGCCAGGGAGCTTTTCCGGCGGGGTGAGTTTTTGAGCTGGCTGGTAAGCGTTGCCGGGATCACCGTTGTCGATCGGTTGGGACGATATTCATTTGTCCCCGCTCCCCTGTCGAACACGCTGGAGTATCTGTTCTATTTAAGTTCATTTCTCCTGGTGACAGCCTTTCTGGTGCGGAACCGGAAGAGGTATTACCGTCATATCGATACGCTTGTTGACTGGTCTACGGACGGAAAGGCACGCGGGGCACTCCTTGTCAGGCTGCTGATTTTTGCCCTTCTCTACATTGGTGGCCAGTTCTGGGGATATATCTGTCTGTTTCATGATTGAACTGACGTATAGCAAGGATAAAGGGGACGTGATGTGACATATCGCTTCAATATTTCAAGGTTGTTCCTCTTTGTCCTGTTGCTTGCAGGGTGCGAAAAAAATGATTCGACGACAATCGTGTCGGGTAGTCGCGTTGTTGACAAGACAACCCTTCTTGCGACGATCTCTGGAGAGGGACAGTCGCCTTCGGTTCCCCCCTCTTTGGGTATGGGGTTGCATGTCCCGCCGGCACCATCCATTCAGCTGATTTTCAGCAAGCATGGCGGCGGGGTGGCCTACAGTGCCGAAATAAACGATAAGTCGTATGTTGTTCATAATGGTCGTGCCGGCAAACAGTACGACGCTGTCGGCGCCATAGCGCTCAGTCCCGATGGCCGTCGTATTGCCTATGGCGCCCTGGACGCCGGCAAGTGGCGAATGGTTGCCGATAATATCGAGGGGGCCGCTTTCAGTACGGTAAAATCTCCGCTTTTCAGTCCTGACGGCAACCATCTTGCCTATCAGGCACTTTCTGGAGAAAAATGGTATCTCGTCGTGGATACGACCCCGAATCCAGGGACGAACAAGCGGTTTCTCGATCATCAGTTCAGCGGAGATTCCCGCCATATCGCCTATATTGATGATGCGGACGAGAAAAACAGAGGCAGGTTGGTTATTAGTGACCTGGCCTTTGCCCGACAGGCTATCATAACTTCCGGCGCAATCGGGATGACCATGAACCGGAGCGGCTCACGGATAGCCGCAATCACGGTTCGCGATAACAGGCAACATATTGTCGAGTGCAGTTTTGACCGACCGGATGCAATCAAGACCGGGCCTACGTATACCGAAATTCATGATCCCGCATTCGCTCCGGATGGGTTTGCTCTGGCATACGGCGCTGAACGTGATGGCAGACGCATCTTGGTATTCAATGACAGGGAAGAAATACTTCCGGTTGGTGGAAGCCTGGTCGAGCCGCCCGTGGTACGTCCCGATCAGAAGGGGGTAGGATCCATCATTTCGCTCAATAATCAGGCAACCTTTCACCAGTTCTTTAGTGACGAAGGGAAAGTGGAACGTAGCTATGATGAGGCCAATGGTCTCATCTATAGCAGTGATGGAAGCGCACATGCCTATGCTGCAAGGAAAGACAATAACTGGTTTGTTGTGGTAAACGGAGTTGATGGCGCGTCATTTGACCGGGTGATTTCACCAAAGTTCAGTCCGAACGGCAAATATCTCGTCTATCGCGCACGGAAAGACGGCAAGCGTTTTGTCGTCGTAGCAAAAAAGACGGGCAAAATAATCCGCCAACATCCGTCGTATGAACAGGTATTTGATGTGGAGTTCACGGCAGACGGAAAGTCGGTCGCCTATGGGGTCAAAGATGGTCAACAGCTTGTCTGGCGGGTAGAATCGTTATGATCATCAAATCACTATATCTGTTTGCCGTTCTGGCCTGCATCGGTTCGCGCACGGCCTGTGCCGATGAATTGCCTTTCTGCAGCAACAGGGTCATAAATGAAGTTACCAGTCGAGCCGGCTGTACAGTCGGCGATTCCAAGTGCTGGCTTAGAAATGGGGGATTCTGCACAGATTACGTGCTGAAGAAATTGAATCTTGTCCAATCTGACAAGGAGATTGCGTGGGCAGCCGTGCAAAGCAATGATGTGAGAACGGGAGATGTCGCGGTTTTTAATGCCCGTGCCCACTACGCATATGTTGAAAGCGTTGTTCGGGACAAACAGGGAAAGCCGGTCGCCGTGAATGTTTCAGAGTATAATTTCGGTACCTGCCTGGTAGATGAGCAAACGATGGTAACTGACAAATATAAAAAGGTGAACAAGAGGTCTGGTATCCCTTTGAACGCGGTGGATGGCGGTTTTATAAGAATGTCCCGCTAACATGCCGGGTTTCAACATCCCTTCCTTCCAGGTAGTTCGGCACCCATTTCTGGTTGCAAATTCCCCAACTTGCAGAGTATCATGAAAAATTGCGTGATTGCTGTTTCCACCTGGACTTTCGGGGCTATACCGGTGAAGGCGTCGCAAGGTTTCAGATGAAATATTGAGAAGTTCAAGGAGAAAAGACCGTGAATAAAGTTTTTGCCATGACTGTCATCCTTACGGCATCCTGGTCGCTGTCTGCGTCTGCGACCCCTGGCGCCCTCCCTCCCCAGGGGAAGCCGATCAACATCCAGGTGCACGGTAGCGGGAAAGAGACCAGCAAGCTTACGATGCTGGATATGCTCAAGAAGCAGAAACTGGCGAACCATCCTGCGAAAACTATCGGCCAGGCTTTTGATGAGTACAGATATTTTACAAAGGTTGCGTGGAAGGAATATCCTGCTGCCTATGCGAAAACCTATTTTGATCTTACCGGCAGGGTCAAGAAGAAACTGTTCGGTCTTGACAAGAGCTGGGATGGGGTTGCTTTTCGGGATCTTGAGGTCAAGTTTGTTGCGAAGCCTGATGGTGACTATGGTGTGGTGATGGCATCGCGCATTGACGTGAAAAAGGATGGAACGGTTGTTCGGGTGCCGTTGCAGGACTTGACGGGGTTGCTTGACAGTATCTATGCAAACAAGGAAATCTCGTTCTGACAAAGCCGTCCGGAGAGAACGGCATGCATGAATGAACTGGTGCATGCAAGAGTAGTTACATATAAGGAAATGGGTTCGTGATGAAGCTAGCAATAATCTTTCCCCCCCTCCCTTTCGGCTGGGCGCCCGTAGCTCCTCCCATCCTCGAGTATCTTGCCGCGTTGACCAAGCAGTATGATCCGACAATCGAAATCGAGTTGATCAGTGCCAGCGCGACACCGGAAAAACTCGATTCACTCCAGTGTGATCTGGCCGCCATCAGTATCCTGACCCCGACCTCAGTCCCCGGTTATCACATAGCTGAAAAACTTAAGTCCCGGGGGATCAAGGTGGTTTTCGGCGGCATGCATGCTTCCGCCCTGCCTGAGGAAGCCGGACAATATGGAGATGCCGTGGTGGTAGGGGAGGCGGAGTCGGTCTGGCCCGTAGTGCTCGATGATTTCAGGGCAGGCAGGTTGAAGCGTTTCTACCAAGGCGAGCAGACTGATCTCGATAATCTTCCCACCCCTCTGTATGGAACACTTAGGGACGGGCATCAGTTCCGCATTCTCAATACCTCCCGTGGATGCCCCTATAACTGTACTTTCTGTTCGGTCAAACCTTTCATGGGGGAGAAGATCCGCTTTCGCCCCATCGACCATATTGTGCGTGACGTGGCAGCCATCCCCGAAAAGATGTACATAAACGGTGACGAAAATATCTGGTGGCAGGGGTTCGAGCAACGGGCCATCGATATGTTCACGGCCCTGAAGGGGAGCGGGAAGAAGTGGATGGGGTTCGGCAGCCTCCGCCCGGTGTTGACGCCGGCCGGGTCGCGGATGCTCAATGCCGCCCGGGAAAGCGGCATGCTGACCGTATGGGTCGGCTGGGACGCCATTACCGACGAGAGCCTGCACGCCTACAAGGCTGACGGCAAGGTCGGGGTTGATCGTGAACGGGCTGTAAAAACCCTCAGGGACCATGGCATCGATGTGTCGCTTTTCTATATGCTGGGGAGCCGGGAGGATTCCATCGACGACTTCAAGCGTTCGGTAGAACTGGCGGACCGCTTGGGGGTGAGCATGCATCCTTCCCTGGTGGTCCCTTATCCGGGGACGGAGCTGCGTCGCCAGTATGAGCCTTACCTGTACAAGGAGCTCGGTTGGGAGTACTACACCGGTGCCTATGCGCTGTTTGATCATCCTGACCCGGCCATGACCTCGGAAGCACGGGAGGAGGCTTTTTATGAAAGTTCCCTTGAGCTTCTCAGCTACTGGCGGGTGTTCTCCCACATGCGGCACGTGCCACTGTCCGGTTTCCCCTATGCCCATATCCTGTCGCTGATGAACCAGTTGCCGGTTCGCAAGGGTATGAAGGTCGCCTACGAGAAATGGAAAGAGGAAAAGAAGATGGTGCGGGAAAAGCAGCGGGCGACCACATGAGTCCTCAGGCACTCTTTCATTGCCCTGATGTGCCGTTCTGTTGCATTTCGTTATGGCCTCTGCGCGTTTTGCCCTGATTTCACAACGGAAGTACTATCTTGAAAGACACTCCACCTGAACATGATTGGCAACAGATGCCGGGGACGGCAACCGTGCAGCGCATCTCAGCCAATAAATTTCACCTTTTTCATGCCGATGACACTCATCCTGTGCTGTTTCAAACAAGAGGTCAAGGTTTATGAAAATGGTAGTGATATCGACCAGTTTACTGATCGGCTGTTGTATCTACTTCGCAACCCTGATGTATAATTCCTCTCTCGCGATCGATTTTTATCAGTACTGGGGTGTTGGAGCGGCGCAGAAATTAAGCGGAGGAGTGCTGTCGAACCCCTATGTTAATGTAAAACAGTATGACTCTTTCCTCGATAAGTACTCGACAACCTCCGGTGACGAACGCCTTCGGCTTTCAAATATTCGAAATCACATGTTGTACAGGCAGAGCCTTGATGTAAATGCTACCCCGCTGCTTTATGCGCTGTTTGCTCTTTTCCCGGCCAAGTTCTCTCTTTCCTACGGGATTTTTCTTGCGTTGATGGTTGTTGTTTTGTTGCCGGTTTCATATTTGTTCTGTCACTATCCCAGGCCAAGCGCGATACCGGTTCTATTGGGAATTTTGTTCGTATTCTATCATGAACCCTTGAGAGCGGATGCGCAGGTTGGCAATCTCAATACGCTGCAGTTTTTCTCGATGGCTGTATTGACGTATTTTATTGCCGTGTTGATCGATGAACAGGCTGAACGGCAGACATTTTTCCGGGATGCTGCCGTGCTCAGCGGTATCGTTTTGCTCATCCTGCTGAAACCCAATTTCCTTATTATCGGCTTGGCACTTTCAGCCTCTGTATTCGTGAAGAGAAGTGCGCGAGCTTTTTCAAAAGCTGCTGCTGCCGCTGCAAGCGTCGGCATACTGCTGTTTCTGATACCGTGCATTTACTTCAACTCGTGGAGTGTCTGGAACGATTGGTTCGGTTACCTTTCTCTGGGGAGCGGCAAAATTTCTAGATACAATGTTCAGGAAGGGAATTTTGCGACTTCAGTCATTGTTTCGAACTTGTGGGATTTTTCGGTCAACAGTACGATGGTCCTAATTTGCGCAGTGCTGATGATCAGTCTGATGCTGTGTCTCGGCACGGAACGGATAGTAAAAAAAGTTGGCATGATTTTGCATAATCCATATCTTGCGGTTGTCATGGCTGTTTCTGCGACGCTTGCACTGTCACCGCTCGTCTGGTTCCATTATTATGTCATCTCACTGCTTCCGGCCATTTGGATGACCATGCAACCGCTGTCAACACCATCTAGGTATCTGGGGGGATTCTCACTGTTCCTCTCCTCCGGACTTATTGTGAGAATGCTTGATGTTAATGAATATCTGCCTTTTGTTTTCGCGAGCAGTTGGGTCCCTCTGTGGATCGGGGCACTTGTTCTGATATCGAGTATGAAGCCCGCAGCTGATGACGTGAAAATAGTAGGATGAAGGAAGTCATACGCTCCTGTTTGATAGAAGATGCCGGAGTGCATCGCAATAATTTCATTTTGGTGTATAGTGTGTGATAACAACTTATACCTTGTTCACGAGAGGATCCTGGAATGAAAAAAACAACTGTACCCGTCTTGTTCGCATTGTTACTGTCGCTTTTCTGTGGCAATACCTTTGCCGCCAGTCCAGCAGCAAAGGATAAGTTGCCGCCCATAGACCTTGTCCTGGTAAAAGGCGGATGTTACCAGATGGGGGATGTTTTCGGCGATGGGGAGTCGGACGAAACCCCTGTCCATGAAGTCTGCGTCAAGGATTTCTATCTCGGAAAATACGAGGTGACCCAGGAACTCTGGCAGAAGGTCATGGGGGAGAATCCCTCCAATTTCAAGGAGTGCGGCAAGAGCTGCCCGATGGATTCGGTCAGCTGGGACATGGCGCAGGAGTTCATCAAGAAGCTGAATGCCATGACCAAGAAGAAGTACCGGCTTCCGACCGAGGCAGAGTGGGAGTATGCGGCTCGCAGCGGCGGCAAGAATGAAAAATGGCCGGGAACGAACAGCGAGGAAACCCTTGAGGAGTATGCCTGGTATGCCAAGAACAGCAAGGAGGCCACCCATCCGGTTGCCCTGAAGAAGCCCAACGGGCTCGGCCTGTACGATATGGCCGGGAATGTGAGGGAGTGGTGTCTGGACTGGTACAATAACGTGGATTTTTATGCCAAGGGGCCGAAAGACAATCCTGAGTCGAAGGTGGCTAAAAAGCAGATTGCCCATGAGAATCCCGGGCGCTGTCAACGCGGTGGTGGCTGGCATGATGAAAGCCGTGAAATGCGCACGGTATCACGGCGGAATAATTCTCCGGGCTATGGGCACGAAGGGTTTGGCCTGAGGTTGGTGCTCCCCGTAAAATAGCTACATGTCAGCGAAGGGTTAACAGGAGGCGATTGGGCGTTTACAGGCCAATCGCCTTTTTTATCGGGTATAACCTGGAAACTGCCCATTCTTTGAGGGGGAAGTTGAACTGGCAGTGACGCTCCTGAATGTATGCAGTCAGACTGCAAGACCGATAACCGGCTTCCTGCAGCAGATCAGCGGTCTCCGCCATATCCGGGGTTGCCGAAGCTTCGGTTGACATGGTCCCTGAACTCGCGCAACCGCCTCTTCTTCTCTTCGAACCCGGGAATATCCAGATACTGGTTATAGCAGACACTGATCAGGTCGGGGTCGATGGCCGAGATATATTTGAAGGAGGCAGTGTCGATCGACTTGTTGCGGATCAGGTCAAAGGTGGTGATCCCCGTCCGGATGAACAGTGCCAGGCAGGTCCCGTAAAGCATGACCAGGAAAAAGTAAAACCCCTTTTTCAGATAGGCAACGTCGGCATGAAGCAGCACCGTTACCCCGGTGACCACGCCGAACATGACGAGATAGATGACCGGCATGGAGTATTGACGGATTGTCGATATGTTGAACGCCAGGTAGAAGCAGAACAAGGTGGTTAACAGAACGACGATGACCCGTTCCACCCTGTTTGAGAAGGAAACGAACAGGGACGAAAAAAGGGATATGCACAGCACCACGAATGAGATGAACGGGTTTTTCCCGACAAAGTCGAGCGATTTGTTCACCACAAACCCGATGCCGTCAAGATCCAGGCAGATTGCTTCGGGCTGGAGCAGCAGGGTAAACGACCAGCACGCCGACAGGGTGGCGGCCAGCAGGAGCAGGTAATAGAATACTCCGGAGTTTTTGAGCCGCACGAGCAGGTGCAGGAATACAGGGACAAGGAAGATCGCGGCGATGCTGACCCCCCGCATGCCGAAGGAATCGGCAAGCCACCACCAGAACCAGGCCGCATGGATATAGAGGTGTGCCAGGATCGACAGGGCGAGCAGTACCAGTCCCAGCTTCACCGTTCGGTCCTCGACGCGGAATGCCAGGGCGATCAGCGAGATGAACGCGACGAGATAGAGCGGGTGGTAGACCAATAGCCCGTGGAACGGGTTTAGCAGTATGGCCAGAAACTCGGGATCCAGCCACTCCATGCTCCTGAAGCTTCCATGGCTGTACAGGTATGGCGACGAGAGGGGCGATCCGGTCATCCAGTAGTTGACGATCCCGGTGGCGATGACGGACAGCACCAGGGGGGTGTGGGAGGCGAAAAGGCAGGCGGCAAAGTTCATGCCGTTCAGTCCTGCCGTCCTGTGCGCCCGATACAGGTCATAATAGATGAGTCCGAGCAGCGGGAGGCAATAGACGAGGAGTTGGGGGCGGATGGCAATCAGGAGCGAAAGGCAGATGCCGACGATCAGGTGATCGCTCGCCCTGGGCCGGCCATTTCTGCTGGTCAGCAGCCAGTACGCCGCTGCGGACAGGCAGGCATAGGAAAGGGATTCGGAGGAATAATTGGACGAGTAGTAGCCGATCGGCGTCCCGATGAAAGTCAGCAGCAAGCCAAGCAGGACAAGACCCTTGCGATCCCCGGTCACCTTGCGCAGCACACCTCCGTAGGTCACCCAGAAGACGGTATTGAAAAGCCAGCCGACATATATCGCCCCTTTGAGACTGTCGAAGAACAGGCCGATGGAAAATATGAGGCCTGGGCCGAACGACCATTGGGAATGGGGAATGTGGCTCGGGGTAAGGGTGGAACTCCTGAGCTGAAAGATGTCCGCATACTTGAACACCAGTCCCCAGTACATATAGCGATCAAAGTCGGTCCCCCCCTTGGCGATCCATAGCATGGGTACAAAGACCAGGATGAGCAGGACGAAGAGTGATATCTGTCGAACACGGTTCATGCGTCGTCGCTCCTCAATGCTGTTCCTCGTAATGGTGCGCGCTGCCGGGCCTGGCGGACAGTTCGAGGTAGCGGTTCAGGGCCCCCCCCGCATTGGCGGCATCGCCGCGCTGGGTGTAGGCCATGGAGAGCAGTCTCCATCCGAGACGGTTGTCGGGCTCGACGGCCACGGCACGGCTCCAGAGGGTTATGTCGTTGCGCCAGTGCAGGGTTTGCCGGAAGGCGGCAACTGGGAGCAGGGTGAGCACAAGGGCACCGAAACCGGTTAGGGCATATCGGAGGCGTGCGGGTGATTTCAAGCCGGCATGGCGGACGAGCTCGGTTGCCAGCACGGCAAAGCCGAGCATCGGGAAGTAGAGATATCGATCGTGTTTCAGGGTGATGAGCGGCACGATCTGCATGACGGGCACCAGGGCGATGAAGAAGAGTCCGTACCAGAACAGCAGGGCTTTCCTGTGCCGATGGAGCCATACGCCGCATCCCGCAACCAGGGCGAGAATGGAGACGGACGCCAGGAAAGTCATGTCTGGTTTGGTTCGTACATCGATCAGGTAATAGAACGGGATGAGGTCAAACGGCCACAGGCAGTCCCTGAGATAACTCGCCAGGACCGGCGCCATGGTGTAGGCCGTTGCAAGGGGCCCCCCCCCATAATAGTCGCGCCGGCCGCCACCATATTCGGGTGACTGGCTCAGGATCGCCATGAACGCGGCCCCCGCTGCGATGAGCACGAAGGGGATCTTGTCCGGCAGGAGGGAGCGGATCGGCCGGCGTTCTCCTGCCAGCGTCAGGTCGTACAGGAGGACCATGACGGGAATGATGACGGTCACGGACTTGCACAGCACGGCGGCAGTGGTCCAGCAGAGCGCCAGCAGGTAGGCGCGAGTCCTCTTTTCCGTGCGCTGGCGGTACGCCTGGTAGGAGAGGAGTGCCAGGAGAAAGAAAAACATGGCCAGCAGGTTCTTGCGCTGGGAAACCCAGGCCACGGTTTCCACCTGAACCGGGTGAAAGAGAAATATCCAGGCTGCAATGGCCGCATATGTCCGCGATGCATCGATGCGCCGCAAAAACAGGTAGACCAATACCCCGTTCAAACCGTGAAACAGGACGTTCTCGGCATGGTATCCGGCGGGGTGAAGCCCCCAGAGGAGGTGATCGAGCATGTATGACAGAATGTGGAGCGGGGCATAATTGCCGAGATAATAGTTCGTGAAGGCTTCCTTGATGTGGGCAGGGGTAAATGCCGTGATCGTTTCGTTTCTGATCAGGTACAGCTTGTCGTCCCACGTGGCCAGGAGCTCGAAACCAAAGGTCGTGGAATAGACCGCCAGAGCGGCGACAAACAGCACGAGCGGCGGGAAGGGGAGTTTGTCCGCGATGCGCCGGATCACGGTGCGATGGGGGGTGGCGCGGTCAGGACAGGGGGAGACGGTTCTTCTCATAAAGCCTTCTGGCGGATCTGGATATCCTTGCTGTCGAGTATGTATTGATAGGGGGCCAGCGGCACCGTCTTGCGGGTGGCAAGGGGGTAGAGGTACATATTCCACGCCAGTATGACGGCAAGGGTGCCGTACTGGATCCTTGCCCCGTAGCGTTCGGCAACCCTCGAGAGCGCGAAGGCGATCGCGGTGAATGCGTAGGGGAGCAGCGGCACGACCGAATAGAGGAACGCGGGACGTTTCACAAACAGATACATCAGGTATGAACCGAAGAAGAGCAGTGCCGGCAGGGCAGTTTGCAGCGATTTTTTCCGTGCCGCGATGACCAGCAGGGCTAGCATCGACGGGATGGTAAGGACCCATACCGGCAGATTGTTGCTGAACAGGATGAATTCTCCGGAGCCGGATCCGACGATCCCCTCCCCGACGATGATCGGCCGGATGAACCAATCGCCCGCCGACAGATGGGAGAGGAACATCAGTCCTTCCATATAGTTGTCGGCGGTGTATTGCTGAATGGAGCTGAAGACGTTGGTCACGAATTCGCCGAAATCGGCCAATGAATGGCCGCGGCCGAACCAGGGGTAAAACGCCAGGGTATAGACGGAAAGGGGGATGAGCAGGTAGGTGCTTGTAATGAAGGCGATGCTCCCCGGCGAGCGGTAATTGTTGTCTTCGTGCAGGGTAAGCAGGTAGAGCAGGAACCAGGCCGGGAAGTAGTACCATTTCGTCGCCATGGCACAGCCGATGAAGATGGCCGACAGGACGAGCCACGAGCTGCGCTGCCGGTGCCACACGAACAGGACCACCGCGGCAAGGAACAACGCGGCACTGTAAACCTCGCAGAATGTGTGACGCGAAAGGGCTATGTGCAGGGGGTCGGTTGCCAGAAGAAGTCCCGCAGTGAGAGCCGTTTTCCGGCTCCCGCCGATCCCCAGGGCGAAGAGGAAGGTCAGCAGTGCGGCAAGGGATCCGAAGAGGACGTTCCGTATGCGCCATCCGTAGGGATTGTCGCCGAATACCTGGAGGAAAGCGTGGAGCATGATCGGGCGGAGCGGCGGGTGCTCCCAGTGATCCGGCTCGAATTGGCCGGTCTGCCAGTAATGGTTTGCCGCCTGCACATGGGCGCTTTCATCCATGAAGGGGGCGGGTGGGTAGTCGACCTGGTAAAATCTCAGGGTAAAAGCTGCCAGGAACACCAGGCACGCCAGGGAAAGGGTCAGTTTATTCATGTTCGACCCTTTCCAGGGAGACAAAAATGTCACTGGTAATCATGTTCCGGGCAAGCAGATCGCGCGTCTGCTCAAGACCGAACATGCGGGTATTGACATAGACGAGAACCGGTTCCGCGATATGGGGGAGGGACGCGGGGGTAACGGCGATAATGGGGATACCGCTCTGGTTGTACAGGTACAGCCCCTTTGTCGTTTCGGTCGCTTCCCGTATCGGGCGGATGAATTCCTTCCTGCGGAATTCGTTCCATTCCATCTCGGGCACGACGAAGTAAATCTTGCGTATCATGTTTTGGAAGATCGCATATTCCACCAGGTTTGACTGATAGAGGCGGGGATTGCCATGATACGAATAGTATCCCATGTTGTGCGGGTAATGATCGAAGAGGATCAGCGTCCTCCCCCGGATCTTTTTCTCGTTCCAGATGGCGTACGCTTCCTCGGGGGTGTGAATCGTGTGCGTGGTCTGGCCTGCGGCATAGATCCTGTTGCTGCGCCCGTGCTGGCTGACGGCCAGCAGTATGGCGGCAAAGAGAAACACGCTTGAGACTGTCCAGGCTGTACGGTGCTTGTACATGATCTACCGTCCCGTGGTACCGTTATTGCGCAGACGGAACCAGAGCTTTGCGAGTTCAACGAAACTGGTCAGGGCAGCATGGAACGGGGCGACGGAGGTCCGCTCCCCCTGCCGCCATGTTACCGGCACCGCTGTCACCGCAACTCCCTGGCGCACGGCGAGGGCAATGACTTCAACGTCCCAGACCCATCGATCCGAGCGACATTGTCCAAGCATGGAGCGGGCGACATCACCTCGCATCAGTTTGAAACCGCAGTTGAAATCGCGCAGGGAGGATCCCGTGACCATCCTTGCCATGGCCGCATAAACCCCGCCCATGATATGTCGCAGGAGTGACTGGGGTCGCTCGATGCTGGCTTGCGGGCTTCGCCGGTCGCCTGTGACGAGGTCCGATCCTTCGGCCAAGACGGGGATGAATGACTCCAGCGTTCCGGGGTGTGTCGACTGGTCCGCATCCATGATCAGCACCGCATCCCCACTGGTCTGCAGCACGCCGGTTCTCACTGCAGCACCCTTGCCACGGTTATGCTGGTGACGCAGCAGTTTGATGTGCGGGTCGTGAGTCAGCTTCTGCGCCACCTGAAACGTCCGGTCCCGACTCCCGTCGTCGACGATGATGATTTCCCATCCCGAGGGTGAAAGTCTCTCAAGTTCCGCGGCGGTTGTCAGCACTGCCTGTTCCAGGGCGGACTCTTCATTGAATGCGGGGATGACCGCGCTGATCACCGATGGCCGGCGTCCCTTGTGGTCCTCCTGCCCATTGCCGTGTCGCTTTTCCCCCATCGCCTAGGTGCCGTCCGGCTTTCCGGCGCCGTTCATGCTCTGCAGCGCCTGTATTGCGTAGGCATTCGCCGGGTCTAGCTGCAATACTTTCCGATACTGGCGCATCGCTTCATCATGGTTGCCAGCGGTCGAGAGGGCGAAGGCATAGTTGTTCCGGTATTCGACCGATTCCGGCTCGTGCTTGACCGCCGAAGCAAAGGCGGTGATCGCCTGACCGTGATTCCCCAGTTCGGCATGGTTGATGCCGATCTCGTTATAGGCCCGAGCCTGCTGGGTTGCGTTAAAGACACTCAGTCCAAGCGCTTTCACATACATGTTTATTGCTTCCTGATACTCCTTTTTGGTGTTATGCACGAGCGCCATGTTGTAGTACGCCTCGATGAAACCGGGCTTCAGCCTGACTGCCTCCCTGTATTCCTGCATAGCTTCATCGTATCTGCCAAGGTAATAGTAGCCGATGCCGAGAATGTTGCGCGGCCGGGGTTTGTTTGGACTCTTGGCGACCGTGTCGCTCCAGAGCGTGATCCAGTCGCGCCAGACTTCGTTGCGGGAGTAGGACAGGCAGGTAAGGATCACGACCATTCCACCGACGAGGGCGCAGGCGAGTGTCCGCACCCCCTGGAATCTCGTCTCGAGCCGAGATAGCCCCAGGGTTACCAGTGCCGTTACGGCAAGAAAGAAGCCAAAGGAGGGGAGGTAGACCCGGTGCTCGTAGATAACGTCCTGGATGACGATTATGCTCGATTCCACCGACAGCGTGATAAAGAACCAGAAGATGCCGAAGGAGGCAAGCAGCAGCAGTCTGGAAGGGGCAAAGGGGGAGGGGACGGCGGCCTGAGCATTCCGTTCGTCTGCCCGTCGCGATCGCATGAACAGGTACAGCGCGAGGAGGAGCAGCACCAGGATCAGGAGCAGTGCAAGAAGGGGCCGGGGGGCGAGGAGCGTGCGATTGATCGGGTAGTCGTAATCAAGGTTCTGGTTTACCGGGAAAACGAGGAGACGGAGGTAGGTGACGACGACGTTGAACTGGGTGAAGAGGTAGTCCCAGCGGGTCATTTTCACGATGTTGTAGGCAGGAGTATTTACATCGGAGAGGAACGATCCCCCCTTGTCCGAGGCCTGTATCACAGGGGAAAGTCGGAGGAACATGGTTACGGGAATAATTACGATGGTCAGCAGCAGGGGGGTGAGCTTCATCATGAGCCTGCGCCCGGGAAAACCGAAGAACGCGCATTCGTAGAGCAGGATCATCACCGGCAGGGTAAAGGATATTTCCTTGGTTTTCATGGCCAGCACGGTAGCTGTCAGGGAGAGAATGTACCATGCAAGACCACCCCCTGATGAGTTCGCGGCGGCGTTTGCAGATGACAGTCGCCAACGGGCATAACTGGCGAGCGCTGCCAGATAAAACAGGGTCGTCAGCGAGGTCAGTCTTTGGACAATATAGGTGACCGCCTGGGTCTGGAGTGGGTGGCAGACAAAAAGCAGAGCAACCACGAACGCAAAAACCCTGGTTTGTGGTGAATCGTCATCGCTTCCTCGTAATCGCGGGGTACGGAAAGTCAGTCGCACCAGGACATAGACCAGCAGTGCAGTGATGATATGGATAGCCAGGTTCACCAGATGGTAACCGGCCGGTTTCAAACCGCCGAACTCGTAATTGATGGCAAAGGTCAAATACCCGAAAGCCCGGTTGGGCAGATAATTATAGCCGGCCCAATCCTTAAGGTAATTAGCCAGGCCATGAACCGGTTTGTGGAGTTGAATGGATCCTTCATCGTCAAAGACGAATGGCACATGGAAAGTATTCGAGTAGGCAATCAGGGCTACCAGGGCCAGGATGAGGATGTGCACCACCGGCATCTGCACTGTTGCCAAAAATGACCGTTTCCATTTGCGGGTGGCGGATGCGGAGTTATCGTGCATGGGTCCGGTTTCCGGTCACAGGTTTGCGAAGTGCCGTGATCAGGATTGCCAGCAGCACCTTGAGCATATAGTAGATGCCGATGATTCCGGCAATGGATGAATCCCCCCCCTGACGTTCCCGCATCAGGGTGAATACCTCGCCGATGCGAAAACCATTCCTCCCCAGGAGGATCACCGCTTCCGGTTCGGGATAGTCTGCCGGATAGTTGGATGCGAAAAATTCGATGGCCTGCCGGTTATAGGCACGGAAACCGGAAGTGTTGTCGGTTATCCGTTGGCCGATCAGGAGCGAATTGACCACACCGAAAATCCTGATTCCGATGCGCCGGAGAAAGGTGGAGCGAAACCCGGAATGCTGCTCCAGGAAACGGGAGCCGATCACCATGGCAGCGCCGTTTTCCTCAAGGTGTTGCAGGAGCTTTGGAATTTCCGCTGCGACGTGCTGGCCGTCGCCATCAAACTGGATTGCCACCCGGTAGCCGTTCCGTGCGGCATACTTGAAGCCTGTCTGTACCGCCCCGCCAATGCCGAGGTTTGCCGGCAGGTCGATGACCCGTGCTACCGCCGCAGCCAGAGCCCCGGTCTGATCACGTGAGCCATCATTGACCACGAGGATGTCGAGCCGCGGGCTCATTGCCTGCAGTTCTCGGATGACATTGCCGATGTTTACCGCTTCGTTGAAGGCGGGGATGATGGCGAGGATTTCCGCATGCCCTTCCGGTGCTGCCGGCAACCTGCCCAATCCCAGTTCCTGGGCAAGTTCGCGGTTTTGGTCGGCAAGGCGGGTGATGACAATGGTGATATGGACCAGGATGAGGGTCATGAAGCCGATGACGACCAGGATCAGCACACTCGGTTTGTAGGCGATGCCAACCAGGTCGGCGAGCCGGTCCACGGCCCAGCGATCGATGGACAGATACAGAAATACCAGGCTCAGGGCGAGCCAGAGCAGGGAGTACTCTTCCTTGATACGCCGGTTCTTGACGAAGCTGAAAATAATCCAGAATATGACAATGCTGAACAGAATGCCGAAAAACTGCACTCGGTCAATGGTGGAGAAGTGAATCATAGGCCACATTATATCCCCGGCAAGGCATAATTACAGCTAAAAAATCATGGTTTGATGAGCCGATAAATGAGTCGGGTGCGCAGGGAAAAGACCCTGTGCAGCAGAAATGCCAGTTTCCCTCTGGGGCCGAACAGGGATGAATAGTGTTTGGCAGTGAGCATGGCTGCATGAAGGTGTGCGTCGGTCTGCTGGCTGCTCTTGGTATTGCTGTGCACCCGGAAATCCCCCAGATATTCAGTGATCACTTCCGGTGCAGTAATCATGGCAAACCGCAGGAACAGGTCGTAGTCCATGTCCAACTGACGCTTTATATCAAGACCACCTGCCTTGTCCCACAGGGCGCGATTCCAGAAGGTCGCCATCTGGGGAATGAAGTCTTCGGTGAGCAGTTTGTAGACGGAAAATGTCCGGCCGCGCCAGTTTTTGTACCAGACGATCGGCCGGGAAATACAGCTTCCCCGCTCGTCGATGATGCCGCCCCGGCCATAGAGCCAGCACGGTTCGCTGCAGTCCAGGCGCGCCGCAATTCGGAGCGAGCCGGGGCGCAGCCGGTCATCGGAGTTGAGCCAGCCAAGGACGTTGCCCCGTGCCATGGCCATTCCCTTGTTGATTGCATCGGACTGGCCGCCATCAGGAGCAAAGTGCAGGACCAGAAGCTCCCCGTATTCACTCTTCAGCTTCTGGAGAAGCTCGCGGCAGCCATCGGTGGAGCCGGGGTCCATGACGATGAGTTCCGCTTCCACCCCCCTCTGGTCGAGTACGGAGCGGACTGCTTCTTCAAGGAATGCTGCCTGCTGGAAGCAGGGCATGACAATCGATATTTGTGGGTGGGAGGCCATGGTTGTATGCTTTCCGGCGATATTCAATGATTCATGGTTTGTAGACCGTCATCGTAGCAAATTGTACTTCAAAATACAGCGCAGGGCTGAAAACCCGTCCTGCCAGCCGATTTTTTTCCCTTCCTGGTAAGTCCGCCCGGCATAGGATATCCCCACTTCGTAGATTCTGAGATTTAGCTTGGCGATTTTTGCGGTAATCTCGGGTTCGAAGCCGAAACGATTCTCTTCGATGGTGAGCTTCTGCAGGATCTCGCGCCGGAAAACCTTGTAGCAGGTCTCCATGTCGGTCAGGCAGAGGTTGGTAAGCATGTTTGAAAGCAGGGTGAGGAACCTGTTCCCAAGCATGTGCCAGAAGTAGTGCACCCGGTGATAGTCTCCGGTTACAAACCGGGAGCCGTACACGACATCGGCGTTACCGTCCAGGATCGGCTGGATGAGCTTACCGTACTGCCGGGGGTCGTATTCCAGGTCGGCGTCCTGAATAATGACGATGTCACCGGTCGCCTGTTGAAAACCGGTGCGGAGGGCCGCTCCTTTTCCCTTGTTCCGGTCATGGAAAAGGACCTTGGTGTCTTCTGCTGAGATCTGCTGAAGGATTTCACGTGTCCCGTCGGTCGAGCCATCATCGATCAGGATGATCTCCTTCTCCATGGGGACGGCCTGAACTGCGTCATGGATTTGGCGTATTGTAGCCTTCTCGTTATACACTGGAATGACGATGGAGAGCTTCATATCGTTCCTTGTCTTGTTAAGTACTGGAATTGATCATAGGGTCTGGTGCAGCTTGATCTGCATGCAAGGAGTGAAATCCTTGAGTGGGATTGTTCCCGAAATATTCTCGACGTTGATGTGCTCGATTCTTGGCACCTTGCCGGCCCTGCTCCTTACGAGAACCCAAAGCGGATACTCATATGCGTCAACATCCCCATAAACCCCGACTGCGCTGCAATCCTTACTGTTGGCGATCAAACTGGCAGCCTGATCATAATAGTCAAGGAGTCCACGATTGGTGGCAAAGTAGAGGGCATTTCTGTCGGCACCAATAATCGACCACTCGCCGAGCAATGGGCGTGACTCATTGTAGAAAAGCCATGGGATAGCAGCGAATGTAACGAGCGCCATAATGATCCTGGCGACCCATGGGCGGTGTGCGGGAATGGCAATCGACACCAAAGGGGCGCATAGTACGAAGCCGGGGAGTTGCAGGCGCGTGATCCAGGGGTTCCACTTAAGCAGCAGGCTGAACAGGACGAATGAACTGAGCAGGGTCAGGCAATAGAGGCGAGCAGGGGAAGATGTCCGGTTGCGTGACCCAAAGAGCAATAAAGGCAGTGACGAGAGGATCAGCAGGGAGTGCAGACCATTGCCGGCGAGGTCTTCGTGGAGTGAAAGGGTGAATGGTACGAATGGCGCGCCGTTCAGAGAGGTTGCCGGGTCGCTGGCATCAATTCCGAGGATTGTATGGAGGCGGGATATGGCGTCGAATTGAAGCATGTTGAGTGGCTGACTGCTTGTCCAGGTGTTGGAGACCAGGTTCCTGGACAGGTTCGACAGCACAGCCGGTAGATCCCTACGGGTTGTTTGGACATGGTCAATGTCTGCCGCCAGCGGGTTTCCCCACAAGGCAGTGTTGCGCAGGTAGTGACCACTGTTCAGAGTCAGGAAGATGGATCCAATGATAAAGGTGTATTTTAGAAGTTGTCGCAGGTCGGTGATGATAGACGCCAGGAACCAGAGCACGAAGGGGAGGGCATAAATGTAGGCGGTTCCCTTGGTGAGTATGGCAAGGCCTAAGGCTGCTCCGGTCGGGATGGCAAGGCGGGTTTCCCTCTCTTTAAGGAGGCGCAGGCCGAAATATATGAAGCAAACCAGCCAGAAGGAGGCGACATAGTCGTTCTGGGTGCTTGAGGATTGGAGAATGCCCATGGGGATGGTGGCGGCAATTACCGCGGTTAACAGTTGCTGGGAGCGGCTGGCACCAAGCTCTTCTGCGATGAGAGTCGCTCCGACGAGGCTGCCGCACATGGCGAACCACTGCACAAGATTGGCAAAATAGTCACCTCCGCCGCTCAATATCTGCAGGTGCATGATGGCGAATTCAGCCCATGGGGCGAAATAAAGCTGGCGGATGATGTTGGTCGGGTAGTGGGCAACGGACTGGTTCTGTATCCAGTGGACGACCCTGCCCATGTGGTATGTCATGGAGTCCCAGGTGTTCGGCGGCGAGATGATGCTGATGAGAAATGTGCCGGCGACAATTAACCCTAAGGGCAGAAAGACCGCAGCGTACCTGATATCGAAAGAATGAAATGGTAGGGAAATTTTACTGTGATCGAGCAGCATGAAGGCTGTTATTGCCACTATCCCCCAGAAGGAGGACAAGGAGATCTGATTGAGCAGATGGGGGAGACTGAGCAGTTCAGTTGCAACCGTCAACAACACGCCCCACCAGAGGGATGCATAGAGAAAAGCGAGACGATATGAAACCCCTCGTGTGGAGTAGTTCAACAGAATAGCCTGGAATGAGAGTAACGGTAACAGTACCGGCAATGAAGTCTCCCGCGGCAATAAAGTCAGTTCTTCTGGGGTCTGTTTGCAGCGAAGCCGCCTCTGACGCCTCGCCGTTGATCGAGCAGTCTCACGTTGGACAGTTTTTCCGGAGCGCATGGCAGCGGGGCATTCCAGCAGCATTCCAGGCTGTTATCGGTGCTTGGCGTATAGTAGACGAATCCGTCACCGTTATTTTCGATTAACCTGTTGCCGAAAAGCGCCACGGCTTTTTGTTGGTCTTCTGTCAGCAGATGGCCGAGATTCCACTGTTTCGGAGGAAGCAGGAGTCTGAAGTGCGGATTGCCGTCAGTCGTATTATCACCTCTTGCGGCCATCTGATCAAGCAGTCTGTACGATGGCTTCGGGAAAACATGGTGGTGCAGGACAAGAAGGGCCGCGACGACCGTTCCGAACATGACGATATTCCCGGTCCACCGTAAGCCCTTGAGGCTGTCGGTGTGCCATGGCCGTTTCTCGGCATAAAGAGCAGCGAACAGCGCCGGCACGATCGCCAGATAGCCGAGGCCGAATCGCCAGGATGGCGCGGTAACCATCATGAACGCGAGACCGGAGATGGCAGCGGCCGGGATAAAAAGATTGTCGCGGAGATGTTTACGATAACCGGGCAGGAGCAGAATCATCAGCAGGGCTGCCAGGGTGAGCAGGATGAAGAAAGTGCAGACCCTTTCACTTCTGGCCCAGGGGAGGAGCCAGTTCCATGCCGTGGCGTCCGATGGCGTCGGGGCGCCCCCCCACTTGGCCCACTCCTTGATTATTTTCGATTTTTCACTGATTATCTCCCGGCCGAGCGACCATGGTGCATCAATGCACAGGAGGGTGGACGGGAAAAAGGCGCATCCGGAAGTCCTCAAGCCGGTCCAGGCCAGCGGCGCGAGCAGGGTCAGGGAGGCAACTCCGCCTGTCAAGACCTTGCTGAAGTTGAATTCCCCCCTGAAAACATACAGGAGACAGGCAACTCCAAGCAGAGGAATGGCGCTCAGCTTTATCGTTACGGCTCCGGTTGCCAGCAGCAGGATTGCCAGGGAAGGGTTCAGGGGGTGGTTGTTGATGACGTTTCTACCCGTTTGGGCTATGATAAGCATTCCCCAGGCGGTGATGATTCCAAGGATGATAACCGGCAGGTCGGGGGTGGGAGCGTTTGGCATCCCCCAGACGAGCATAACCGGCATGGTCAGCAGTACGGCGGCTATGATAAAAAAATCCTGGCGTCGCCCCTGCCGGCAGATGGCACTGCGCCATGCCATGCAGAAATGAACAAGCAGCAGAAACAGGCAGAATGCGCCGGGGAGAGCATGGATACGTCCCTGGAGCAGCCCATGATTGAATGGCGCTGAAACGGCAAACCAGGAGGAGGCGATCCCCAGCCGCCAGTGGATATGGGTGAGTCCGGGGACCAGGCCGAATTCGGAAAGCCACCTGGTGAACTGGATATGATAGAGTCCGCTGTCATACCAGACGATTACCTGGGAGCAGTAGCCGGCGGCACCCAGCGCAATGGCGAGGAAGCTCCATCTTGTTTCAACGGACGAGCCGATAATAAGGGACCGCAGGGCGGCCCTGTTTTTTCGTGACAAAAGGGATAATGCCAGAAGTGTTGCCGTTGTCATCCCGCCGACCGGTACCGTTATGGGGGAGAGCAGGGAGACTCCCAGAAAGACATTGGCAAGAATGACTATCCCGAGCCAGATTGAGAGGATCGCCCGATCCTCTGTTCTGTCGAAGCTGGATTCAGGCGCCATGGCGTGCAGGAGCGCCGAGCCGGTAACGAGGCTTGCGCCCGCCAGGATAAGGATCAGGGTGAATAGGACGATCATTGTTTCCGTAACCGGGATTTCATACCTGCACCGGTATTGAATTCCCGTGAGCGCCAGGCGGGTAGCTTGTCATTTGAATTGCTTTAATCGCCACAATAGCCCAGCCCCCAACAGTTTTCAAGGTCTAGTCTCATGCAATGGAGAAATATGTGAGGATACTACTGGTTCAACCGTTCAACAGGTCGTACGTGATCATGCCGAGTCTCGGGCTCGGCTATCTGGCCGCGGTTGCCGCTTGCGAGGGACATGACGTAACGGTAGTGAACTGCATCAAGGAGCGGATGGATCAGACCGGCTTTGCCGAGTATCTGCAGGCCAACCGGTTTGACGTCATCGGCTTCCAGGTTTTCAGTTATGACCTCAATGCGGTTTGCAAAATGCTCGAGGTGGTTCGCTTGGTTCAACCCGAGGCGGTCACCGTTGCCGGAGGGCCCCACCCTTCGGGTGACCCTTACGGGGTTCTGGACCGTCTTGCAGGGCTTGACTATGCCTTTAAAGGAGAGGCAGAGACCGGCTTTGTCCGCTGGCTGCGGTTTCTGGCGGAGGGGGGAGTCCTGGCTGAAGTGCCGGGCCTGATCTATCGGGACGAGTCCGGCATGGTGACGGTGAACGATCCGCTTTTGGTGGACGACCTCGACTCTCTGCCCATGCCGGCCTGGGATATCCTCAAGCCGGAAGAGTATCCCGAAGCCCCCCATGGCGCATTCACCAGGAATTTCCCGACCGCACCGATCATCATGACCCGGGGCTGCCCCTGTCTCTGCACCTTCTGCGCAGGGGAGAGCATTACCGGACGAAGGGTGCGGAGACGGTCAATTGCCAATGTCATGGCTGAACTGCACGCCCTTTTTCAGCGCGGGATCCGCGAGATCCACATTGAGGACGAAAACTTTACGCTAAGCAAGCAGTACGTGATTGAATTCTGTGACGCTTTGCGGCAATCGGGGTTGACGCTCAGCTGGAGTCTGCCGTCCGGAGTGCGGATCGATACGCTGGATGCCGAACTGCTGGACAGGATGGAAGAGGCCGGCTGCTACTCCCTGGCCCTCGGGGTGGAGTTCGGGACCGATCGTCTGATGGGGCTGACCAGGAAAGGGCTGTCGGTCGGGAAAGTCCGACAGAAGCTTGAGCTGTTCAGAGGGAGGAAAATAAAGACAACCGGGTTCTTTCTTTTCGGCATCCCGGGGGAATCGTTGGCGGATATGCGTGAGACCATGAATTTTGCACTGGAGCTCCCCCTTGATCGAGCCCAGTTCAACAATTTCATGCCGCTACCGGGGAGCAGCCTCTGGGAAGAGCTTGACCGGAAGGGGAAGCTCGGCAGGGTCGCCTGGGACAGGATGTTCGTTCACGATGTCGCCTATTGCGACGAGGATATTGACCCTAGGGAAATCAAGGTGTTGCAGCGCCGGGCCTATCTCAGATTCTATCTCAGGCCGCGGATCATATTTTCCCTGGTTCGCGAGATCCGGTCGCCGGCCCACCTGAAGTTTCTCCTGAAGCGTTTTGTCGATGCCCTGACCTAGCCCCTAGCAACTTCAGGCATGTGGCATAGACTACCTCAACGCTGATCTTTTCCAGACACCATCCCTCGCTCAGGTTTTTGCAGTCTCCGCTCCGTGTGCACGGGTTGTATTGGCAGCTCTTGTCGTGTAGGCAGGCGGTTTCTGCCGTTCTATGGGCAAAGCGCGAGGCGTCGCCGGGCCCGAAAAGCTGAACCGTATTGCACCCGGCGGCAACCGCCAGATGCATGAGCCCGCTGTCGTTGGCGACGGCGAGGGTGCAGAGGCTCAGTGCTGCCGCAACCTGGTCGAGCGGACCGCAGAAGAAAGGATCTCCGTGGCACTGTTCGCGCGCCTGTTCCCTGTTCTCGAGAAACCAGATCACCTGCAGGCCCAGATCGCGCTTCAGCCGCAAGGCCAGTTCCCTGAAGCGATCCTTCGGCCACTGCTTCCACGGCCAGAGTGCCAGCGGGCAGAGGGCCGCGGTAGGGAGCGATTCATCCCACCCGATGCGTAGAAGCTGCTCCTTTGCCCGTTTGAGTGCTTCGGGGCGTGGCCAGTCCTGAAGCGGGCACTCCTGACCGGTCGGGAGGCCCAGGGCGGTGGACGCGATATCAGCGGTGCGCCGGGTTTCATGTCCGTCATCGATGCGTAGGGGATCGGTCAGCAGTCTGCGGCCTCCACGGGTGACGGTTGCAACCCGTATCGGCGGTGCCACAAGACGCAGGAGCACGATGGACAAAAGGTCCCCGCGAAGATCGATGCCGGCGGAAAATCCACGTTCCCGTAACGCCTTGGAAATTTTCAGATCATGGGACAATCCGGCGACCCCCCTGCCCCGAAACAGGCCGAACAGCCCGGAATCCCACTCGATGACCTCATCCACCCACGGGCATTCCCGGTAGAGCGGCGCCGCCCAGGGGCCGACCGCCAGGGATATGCGGGATTCAGGCAGATGTTCCCGCAGCAGCTTGAGTGCCGGCCAGGAGCAGACATTGTCGCCGATGCCGTCCAGGCGGAGCAGGAGGAGTCTTTCCGTCTGCTCTTTCCGCAGCGGGAGCAGGGGGGGCGGCCTCAGCGGTACCAGTGCGTGCGAGAGGAGGTCGCCGGCGGCCATGACCAGACGGGATGCAAGCGTAGGGCTGTCGTATGCAGGGAGAAGTTTCACTCTGATTTCCTCAGCGTTAATCCGGTTTTCATCCGAGCAGGATCTCCCGCCGGTCCTTGAAGAGCTTGCGGAGATTGTCCCGGGATAACAGCCGGAAATCCCTGGGGTCAATTCCCCGGTTCAGCCAGAGGGAACGGAACAGGGTACAAAGAAGTGATGCCGCGATAAGCAGAAATCGTGAGCGCTTCAGGGGGGCGGGAATCTTTTTCCGGCAGTAATGGTTACAGGAGCCGTAGACCATGTTCAGCGGCGCCCAGGCAAAATGTTTCATGGCGACCCGCACCCCTTCCTCGTGGTTGTCGAACAGCACCTCGTCCCGCATCGTCTTGGCGGCTTCATGCAGCCGGTAGTGGGAGAGTTCCAGGGAGAGGTAGCGGCAGGAGAACTGCTTGCCGATTCTGATGCTCAGATCATAATCCATTACGAAGTTCAGGTAGCCATCGAGACCGCCGACGGCTTCATAGGCTGTCCTGCGGAAAAAGGTCGACGGCTGGGGGATGAAGTTGAAAAAGGCGAGACGGTCAATGTCGAAGGGGCTTGCCGGATATCTGCCCAGTATGGTCCCTGCGGCATCGCAGTAAAGGGAGTCACCATAGACCATGGCCACTGCGGGGAACTGGCGGAAAAAATCAGTGATCGTCCGGAGGGTTCCCGGCAGATAGAGATCATCTGAGTTGAGCCAGGCGAGGATATCGCCTGCCGCCATGCGAAACCCCTTGAGCAGGGCATCGCTTTGCCCGTCGTCAGGTTCGCTGAACCAGCGGAAACGGATGCCGCTGCAGCCAGTTTTCCATTCTCCCCGGTCAAGCATCTCCTGGTAGCGCCGGATGATTGCCGGGGAGCCGTCAGTGGAGCCGCCATCGATAACGATGTAGTCTAGAAAAAACTCCCCATCCTGTCCAAGGACGCTCTCCATGGTCGCTGCCAGGTACTCTGCCTGGTTGTACGACGGGGTTACAATGGAAACGGTTACGGTCGGTTTCATGCCGGCCTCCTGCGCCCGGTTATCCGGTAAAAGGAGGTCCGTGCCCAGCAGCGGGCCCGTTCGCCCAGCACTCTTCCGATAAGCCGGCTGATCGCGACGGCAGTCAGGTTATAGCCGGTGAGTAGGAGGTTCTTCAGGTAGGGGCTACTGAAGGGACCATAATATCTCCTCAGGATGGTACTCACTTCGCGGTTGCTCGTCAACAATGCCCGGGAACTGGCCCCGTCGTCGCGAAAATCAACCACGAATCGCTCCAGGTAGCGGAAGGGGACCCTTGCCAGGCAAGCCCGGACCAGAAAATCGTAGTCCGCAGCCAGTCGGAACTCGAGGCGGTACGAACCAAGTTGCCGGTATACCTCGCGATGCACGAACATCGCCTGGTGACAAATGGTCATGCCGCGCCATAACTGCAAGGATGCCCGCATCTCGTAGCGTTCTCCCAATTCCACCTGGACCAGATAGTGGTCACCATAGAAAACTGCCGGAGCGGCGAACTGCATCAGGGCTTGGGCTGCCGCACTGACGGCCCCGGGTTCATAGCTGTCGTCGGCGTTCAGGATGCCTATCAGCTGGCCACTGGCAAGGGCGATTCCCTTGTTCATGGCGTCGAAAATCCCATGGTCAGGTTCGCTGAGCCAGTAATCGATCCGGTCGTCATAGCTGCGGATGATATCCATGGTCCCGTCGGTGGAGCCGCCGTCGATGATGATGTATTCAATGTTGGACCAGCTCTGCGTCAGGACGCTCTCGATACATTTCGTCAGGTGCTCGGCGCCATTCTTGACCACAGTCACAACCGACACGAGCGGTGCGTCGGGAAGGCTTCCCCTTGTCACCCCCCGGGTGCGTTTCCCGCCTGTTTCTCGATTGGAATCGCCAGCCAGGTAGTTCATGGTCTTCGCTCCGACTGGCTTTCGACAACCTGGCCGATGATTTCCTCCAGCCGTGCATTGAACTCCTTCTGTCCCCATGTTGCCATCTTCTCTTTGCCCGCGGCGGCAATTCGGGAGCAGAGCTCGTCATCGGTCCAGAGCCTGCAAATGCAGCCGGCGATTTCGTCAACCGAGTCAGGATCAAATAAGAGCGCCGAGTCGCCAAGCTGTTCCGGCATGCTGGAAACAGTGGAAACGGCAACCGGGCAGCCGACGACGCTTGCCTCAAGGGGAGGGATGTTGGAGGGGCCGAAATAGGTCGGCATGACCAGTGCCCGGGCACGTCGGTACAGTTCGGGCATGTCCTCGTTGGGGACGTACCCCAGAAACAGAACGTCTTCGGTGAGGTGCAGTTCCTGCACCAGTGATACGACCGCATCGTAGGCGTTCTTTTTCGACCCGGCCAGCACCAGCTTCAGGTCCGGGAGATCGCTCTTCAGTGCGGCTACGGCCTTGAGCAGGTTCCCGTGGTTCTTGTGTTCCCAGAACTGGGCCGGATAGAAGAGATATTTGGCCGGCAGCCGGTATCGGCTGTCGAAGCCTGGCGGGACTCCTTTGGCATGCATGTAGCGAGGGGGGCGCCAGAGGGAGGATATGGATTCTTTCTGCCGGCATGCCATAGGCATCAACGACCTGCTGTCTGCCCTGTTCGGTCTGGACGAGTACCCCCCTGGACCAGCGGCAGATATTGGCAAATGTCCGCTCCCTGAGGAGGAATTCGGACCTGGAAGCAGACTCGGGAAACTTTTTCTCCACACGGTGGGCGAGGTCGAGAATGGTGACCAGAGCGGGGAGCGGCACCTGGTAACTTACCACGTCCTGTGACGGGAAAAGCCAGAGGTCGCACTGTTCCTTTACCATGCTGCGGGCATGTTTTTGCACAATCGGGGAGAGTAGATGCCAGAACCGGAGGGGGAAGTTGAGCAGGTTGAGAGCAATGCCCCAGACGCGGGCGGCAAAGTGGTAGTTGATGAACAGGGTCTCAACCTGACGACCCCGGAAAAATTCCTGCCAATGTTCTGATGTGTAGGCGACCACGACCCTGTATCGGTCAGCCGGCAGATTGGTAACTGCTTCGAGCATGCTGAGGTTGTACTGGAATGTTCCGCCGGTGTTTGGGAGGGCGTCCAGAAAAAGGCCGATTTTCTTCATGATATCGCCACGGAGAAAAACTGCTTGATGAACATGCTATGACCTCTTCCGGGCTACAATGGTAATGTTCCAGTCGTCAACGTTGCAGCTGTCCGCCATGAAACGGGAGCGGTGGAGCAGTTCGAAGCCGCTGTCCTGAAGATAGGCCTCCATTTCGGGGAAATAAAAATAGCGGATCAGGTGCTGTTCCCTGAATTCGTGGTTTGTCTCTCCTCCGGTCCGGCACCGGAAGTCAAAGGTGACGGTGGCAATCTGGCGGAAGAGGTCCAGGCTGGTGGTGGATGTCCGGGTGATCTCCCGGGTGCCGTCGCTTTTTGTCACCGTCCTCTTCGGCGAATAGTCCCTGACCACGGCATTGCCGTTCCAGTAGTCGAAGATGAACAGCCCGCCGGGGGGAAGCAGGCCATGGATGTTCCGCAGCGCCGTCATGATCTCCCTGTGGGAGGTGAGATAATCGATGGCGGAGAACATGGAGATGACCACATCGAACTCCCTGCCGATCCGAAAGACGTCCTGAAAAGAGAGGTCGTGAAAGACGGCCGCGCTTCCCCTGGCAGCAGCCGCCGCCCTGGCCAGCCGGATCATCTCCGGAGAGGCGTCGCTCCCCTCGACACGGTATCCCAGCAGTTCCATCTCGAAACAATGGCGTCCGGTGCCGCAGGCCAGATCGAGTATCTGCAGTGACGATGAATCATTTTCGCAGAATTTCCCGATCAGGCCCGCGATGAATCGGGCCTCCTCTGCATAGGGCTTGTCCCGGTGGAGGAGATCGTAAAATTCCGAGTAGTCGGCGAAGATGTCTGCCATCAGTGGGGCTGCCTCAACAGCATGGAATGTAAGGTCATCGGCATTCAGGGTGTCCCGTTCATGCAGCTGCAATGACCCGCAACAGGGTCGTGGCCACATGGCTGATTTCGTCTTCCGTCAGGAGAGGACCCGATGGCAGATAAAAGCCCCGGTAGGCCACCCGATTGGCCCGGGGGCAGTCCCCTTTGTCGGAGCCGCTGCCACCGGGGAGATGTTCCTGCAGGTTGAAGGGGATGAAGGTTTCCCGTGTCTCGATCCCTTCCCTGCCAAGGGCGGCCATGATCGCCGGTCGCCGGTCCGCGGCGCGGCCCGTCAGAACCAGGTGGTACATCCAGTAGACATTGTGGGCATAGCTCTTTTCCACCGGCAGCAGCAGGTCGGGGCTGCCGGCCAGATGACGGTGGTAGGCGGCGGCAATGGCGCGTTTTCGCTCCACGAGGTAGTCGAGTTTCTCCAGCTGGGCACAGCCGATGGCTGCCTGGAGATTCGTCATGCGGTAGCTGAAGCCGACCTCCCTGTGCATGAACTTGTTGTCGCTGCCGAAGGCGAGCGAACGGAGCGAACGCATCCGCTCGGCAAGGGCCGCATCGTTCGTGGTGCACATCCCCCCCTCGCCGGTAGTGATGATCTTGTTTGCGTAGAAACTGAAGCAGCCGATCGTGCCGATGCTGCCGACCCTTTGGCCCTTGTATTCCGCGCCATGGGCCTCGGCACAGTCTTCGATGACCTTCAGACCATGCTTTGCGGCAATGGCCAGTACCGGTTCCATATCCACGGGGTGGCCGAACAGGTGCACCACCAGGATAGCCCTGGTCCGTGGGGTTATTCTGGCTTCGAGCAGGCGCGGGTCGAGGTTGAGGGTGTCCGGTTCGATGTGGATCGGGATGGGGGTTGCCGCCAGGTACAGTACGGCGAAGAACGTGGCCATGTTGGTCAGGGTCGACACCAGGATTTCGTCGCCCGCGGTGATCCCCAACGCCGCAAGGGCGAGGTGCAGCGCGGTCGTGCCGCTGGAGACCGCTATTCCGTGGCTGCAGCCGCAGTACGAGGCGAACCCTTCCTCAAATTGCCCGACGTACGGGCCTGCATAGCCGGAGATAGCACCTGCCTGTATGGCTGCCAGCACGTTGGCGCTCTCCTCGCTCCCCAGGAATGGCTCTGCGACCGGAATGGTCCTCATCGACTGCCCTTACGTCTGGGATCACACAGCGGTGGATCCAACCTGAATGTGTCGACCTCATACTGGGTGCCCGCCCGTGGCCCATGACAGAAAGCCAGCAGGACCGAGTCCTCCAGGGCTTCCAGGGCGTGTCGCTCAAGGGGGGGGGAGATGACCAGGTCACCCTTGGTGACGCGCAGCGCCTTCGGTGGCGCGCTCTCTTCCTGGTAATGGTAGATGCACGATCCTTCGAGGATGTACGTATACTGGGTCGTCTCCTTATGGTAGTGGTTGCCGCGCACCGCCCCCTTGACGGAGGTGAGGATGGTGATGGCGTCAACCGTCCGGCCTTCGATGAGATCGGTTATCTGTCCGCGATCATCGCAGAAATTAGGCTCTTTTTTTATGAGTTGCATGTGGCTCCCTTCGGTGTTGCTCGCAGGTCAGACGATCCTTGGCGTGGGGATCGGAATGATGAATTTGCCCCCTCGTTGCCGGTATTCGGCCAGGTTGGCCATGATTTCATCGGCGAAGTTCCAGGCGAGCAGGAGGGCGTGGCTCGGCATCTGCTCCAGCAGCATGGCATCGGAATAGACGGGAATGTGGGTGCCGGGAGTAAAACGCCCGATTTTCAGGGTCGATTTCTCGGTTATGAAGTCGAGGGTTTCGGTGCCGATACGGCAATAGTTCAGCAGGGTCATCCCCTTGGCCGGGGCACTGACTGCGGCGATCGAGTTGCCGGCATGCTTCAGGCTGCGCAGCATCCAGAGCAGCGACTGGCGGTTCTGGGCAACGGCTGTGGCAAACTCCCGCAGTACTTCAGGACGGTAGATCCCCATCCGCTCCTCGACTTCCATCATCTCTCCGACAACAGGCGAGACCTGCTGCTGTCCGGTTCTGGCAACGTATAGCCTGAACGAGCCGCCATGGATGTCGCGTTCCTCGATATCGAAGATCTCCATGCCGAACGTGGCGAAAAATGGCACCAGCGGTTTCACGGAGAGGTAGGAGAGGTGCTCGTGATAGATGGTGTCGTATTCAAGCTGTCTGACCAGGTTCACCACGTAGGGCGCCTCGATAATGAGCACGCCACGATCGGTCAGGGCGGCGGCTGCCGCCTCCATGAAACTGTGCAGGTCGTTGACATGGGCAAAGACGTTTGTTGCCGTTATGACGGAGACTTTCCCTTTTTCCTGTACGATCCGCTGGGCAATGTCGCGGTCAAAGAATTCGTTGATGGTTTCAATGCCGTTTTTTTCGGCGATCCTGACGATGTTGCTGGCCGGATCGACACCCAGAATCCGCGTGCCGTTATCCCGGAATGCCCCCAGGAGCACCCCCACATTGCTGCCGATATCGACAACCAAGTCGTTGCTGCCGAGGGAAAAGCGTTGCGTGACGGTATGGGCGAATTCATTCCAGTGGAGTTGACCTGATCTGGTCATGGACGATTCATAGGGATAATCGTGGCGGTAGAGCACCTCGGGCGAGACGATATGGCTGAGCTGGATGAAGCCGCAGTTCCGGCAGAGCATAACCTCAAGCGGATAATATGTTTCGGGTTCGCGCAGCTGTTCCTTGCGCAAAAAAGCATCGGCCGGAGGGGTGAAGCCCAGGTCGAGGAATTTGTGCAGATTGCTGCTGCTGCAGAGTCGGCATGCCATGATATCTCCAGAGAACTGCCGGACGATGTGTTGACGCCCCCCAAGGGGTGCTGCTTGACATCATTCCGTGCAACATACCATGTATTCCGGGGATTGACAACTGCTCCCCGGTGCCCTGGCAGGCCTGTCCGGAGGGGCTCACCCCTCTCTGATTTCCACCGATGTGTGACCCTCGATCTGAAAACGATTGGTCTTGACCTTCACATCGCAGGGGTTGCAGTGGCCGAACCAGTCACAGGGACGAAACCGGTCGTCGATCCGGAACTCCGGGTCGAGCAGATGGCCGATCGGCTGCCGACCTTCGTAGAGGTCGCTGTGACAGCGGTAGACATGGCCGGTCGGGCCGACGATCAGTTCGGTCGTCCGACACTGTACCGACCGGGCAAAGCGTCGGTCGCAGGCGCCGGGGTACCTGATGGTGCCGTGCATCTCTCCGTTGCACTCCCCGAGGAATTCCTTGGTCCGGAAATCGATACCCTCGCGGCGGCACTGTTCCCGCGCTCTCAGGATTTCTGCTTCCTGGCTGGGGTGCAGAACACCCCAGATGCCGATACTGTAGCCGGCGCGCAGCAGCTGCCGGACTTTTGCCACGAGCGGTTCAATCGCCATGACCTCGGGATGGTAACTGACGCGGATGGAGGCATAAGGAGCTTCCCGTTTGATCCGCTGTGGCGGCACCTCGGCCATGAAGCGGTCGATGTCGAACTCCAGATTGGTGAGAAGGTCGATGTTCAGCTCCGGTCTGATGCCGTTGATGATGGTAGAAAAATCGGGGTGCAGGCTCGGCTCGCCCCCGCCCAGCGTTACCGGCAGATCGTCCCGGGAGATAATCCGGTTCAGCCCCCGGATCCACTCTCCGCCGGTCAGATGCCCCCTGGCGTAGCGGAATTCGTCGAAACGGTTGATGCAGTAGCTGCAGCTCAGGTTGCAGGAGAGGGTGAGGAAGACGGCGATGTAGTTGTAGTGGGGGGGGATGATGATCGGTTGCATAGAAAGTTCCCGCGAGGCCCTGCTCAGCTGTCCGGCCGGTGAGCGTGGCGAGCCCTTTAGATGAAATTTACGTGCGGCGGCGCTGCACCCGGATCTTCAGGGAGCCGGGCGCTGCCGTGCCGCAACTCCTGCAGAAATTCGTTGACCTTGTGCTGCAGGCAGAGAGAGCCGCACATGGTCCTGGCATCGAACTTGTCAGAGGCGATCAGGCGCATCACCTCCCAATACCTCTCCCCCTGCCAGAGCTCCTTGAACGACGTCTCGGCGATGTTGCCGATGTGGTAACGGTGGTAGCGGTCGTTGAACAGCATGCCGCAGGGGGCCACCAGCCCGGAGCCGGACAACTGCAGGATGAACGGCGGCCCGAAGCAGTGCCGATAGGCGCGCTTACCGCCGGAGAGTATCTTCGACCACTTGACGCTTACCTGGTAGCTGCCGTCGGACAGTGTCTCCGCCTCCTGCAGCAGGCCGGTCAGCTGTTCGTAGGCGGCATAATCGACCCCCAGGGTGGCGTGCTCGTCGTCGCTGCAGTGCTTGATGACCAGGTAATCCACGCCGAGTTCAGCTCCCAGCCGGGCAAGCGGCATGATCTGGTCCTGAAACTCCGGCAGCAGGACCATCTGCAGGCCGATGGTTACCGCCAGCCCCATCTGCCGCTTCATCGCCACGCTCTGCCGGATCGTGGCGATGACCTTGTCGAACGCCCGGGGCTGACAACCATGGATGGCCGCGTAGCGCTCCCTCTCTGCCGCTGAAATGTTGAAGCGCAGATAGGTCAGCGCCGGCAGGATGTCGCCGAGACGTTCATCCTTCAGCAGAAAACCGTTGGTCCCCAGGGCCATGTCCAGTCCGTTTGACCGCCCCCGCAGGATGGCGTCATACAGGTGGGGAGAGCAGGTGCTCTCTCCGTCGCTGACGAAGCTGACCGCCTTGACGCCGATCTCTGCCGCATCGTCCAGAAAACGGAAGATCACCTCGCGGGTCATTGGCCGGGCGGCATTCTCCTGCAACTGACCGTAGCAGTAAACGCACCTGTAGGAGCAGGCCCGGGAGAGGGCGCAGTCGATGGTGATCGGGGCGATCCGCTCTCCGGCCAGCCAGGCCTCCACCCGCTCCCGGTGCCAGTTCAGTTTGTGACCGTCAAGAATCAGCCGCTCCATTTGTCTGCTCCTTGCTTCGTCGGGTCGCAGCCGGGTCTGTTTACAGCAGGCTGCCGGCTGCGGCGACAATTTCGGCGACCCCGGGGTAATATGCCTGCTCCAGAACCGGGCTGGCCGGCGTGGGGCAGTCGGCAAGACAGATCCTCCGCACCGGGGCCTTGAGCCGGTCCCAGGCATGTTCGGCCACAACTGCCGCCACTTCGGCCGAAATCCCGCAGTGGCGCCAGCCGGTGTCGGCAACCACCAGTCGGCCGGTTTTGCGCACCGAGGTGATGAGGAGTGCTTCGTCCAGCGGCCGTACCGAACGCAGATCCAGTACCTCGGCGTTTATGCCGTGCTCTGCCAGTTCTTCCGCCGCCTGGAGCAGTTCGACCACCATGTGTGACACCCCGGCAAGGGTGACATGATCCCCCTTGCGCAGGATGGCGCCGGTTCCGGCAGGGACGGTGTACGGCTCTTCCGGTACCGGACCCAGCCGGTCGTACAACCAGCGATGCTCGATGACCAGTGAGGGGACACCACTGGCAATGCACCCCAACAGCATGCCTTTGGCGTCATGGGGGGTGGCCGGCATCACCACCCTTAGCCCCGGAATGTGGGCAAACAGGGAGTGCAAACTCTGGGAGTGCTGTGCAGCCGACCCCCAGCCGCGGCCGATGATGGCGCGCATGGTGAGTGGTACCCTGGTCCTGCCGCCAGTCATGTAGCTCCACTTGGCTACATGGTTGATGATCTGGTCCATGGCCATCGGCAGAAAGTCCACCCGCATATGGATGAGCACCGGGCGCATGCCGGTCATTGCAGCGCCGGCCGCCACGCCGGTCAGTCCATTTTCCGCCAGCGGCATGTCCATGACCCGCTTGGAGCCATGGGTAGCGGCCAGTCCGGCGGTTGTGCCGAAAACCCCACCTGGGTCGTCGATTCCTTCGCCGATCAGGAATACCCGCGGGTCGAGCTCCAGCGCCTGGTCGAGGGCCTCGCGGATGGCTGACCGGTAGCTGATCTCCCGCTCCCCGCCGTTACTGCCGAACGGTTCGGCAGGGGGGCGTTTGTCTGCCTGTACTGTGGTCCAGGGCATTGGTCGGTTTACTCCACGTTATCCAGCAGCGAACCAGGGTTCGGGAACGCGCTTTGTCTGGCAAAATCGAAGGCTGTCGTCACCTCGGTGGCGACCTCATGCTCAATCATGGCCAGTTCGGCGTCGGTTGCAGTTCCATCGGTGCACAGTTTCGCTCTTAATGCCGCAATCGGGCAGCGACTCTTCCACTCTTCCAGTTCCAGGCGGGGGCGGCACCCCTGTTCCACATCGCACTGTGGCCCCACATGTCCTTTCCATCGGTAGGTGCGGCACTCCAGCAATGTCGGACCCTGCCCGCTACGCGCCCGGGCAACGGCCCTGGCTGCGGCATGGTAGACGGTCAGTGTGTCGTTGCCGTCAACCAGTTGACCGGGGATGCCGTAGGCCGCTCCCTTTTCCGCGATCCCCACCCCCGGTTGACGGGCGGAGAGGGGCGAATTGGTGGCATAGAAGTTGTTTTCGCAGACGAAAATTACCGGAAGACGGCGCAGGGCGGCAAAGTTCAGGCTTTCGTGGAAGCTCCCCTCCTCCGAGGCACCGTCGCCGAAAAAGGCCACGGCGATGCGGCTGTTCCCCTGGAGATGCGCGGAGAGGGCGGCGCCGACCGCAAGCGGGATGGAGCCACCCACGATCGCCGTCGACCCGGGGATGCCGTGCCGCGGGTCGACCAGGTGCATCGATCCCCCCCGCCCCCGGGCACAGCCGTCAACCCGGCCGTAGAGCTCTGCCGCAATTGATTCCAGGGGCATCCCCTTTGCTATGCAGTGGCCGTGGGAACGGTGCGTGCTGAAGATGTAATCTTCGCGCCGCAGATGGAGACAGACGCCGGCTGCCACCCCCTCCTGGCCGAGGCAGAGGTGCACGGGGGTCCGCATCTCCTGGTCGGGGTAGAGATTGACAATCCTCTCCTCGAAGCAGCGGATGCGTTGCAGCACCCGGTATATTTCCAGTAATCTCTTGCGATCGATATCCATGGTCAGATGAAATTCACGTGCGTGCCTGGGTGGGTCAATTCCCAGAGGTAGCGGTTTACTTCGTCCATACGGCAGTTCGTGCGGCACTCCCGCGGGTCAAGTGATGCAACAAACTTCAGGTTTTCCCGCCTGCGCTCCCCCTGCCAGATCTGGGCGAAGGTCTGCTGGTGAATATTGCCATAGGCGAAGCGGTCGTCGCCCAGGTGTGCGCTGCACCCCCAGACGGTACCCCCAGCATCGATGTACGACCAGAAGGGTAGGGCGTGGCACTGTCCATAACCGCGGGTTTTCACGGCCAGCTTCTTCATGGTCTCTTCACGGAATATCACCTTGAAGGTGGCCGTATCAAGGGCAGTGAGGCGGTCCCGGAGGGAGAGAAATTGCGTGTAGTCCAGGTCGCGATAGGCGCTGGTCCTGCTGTGGAGATGCTGGGAGTAGGGCTTTATTACCAGGTAGTCCAGGCCGATGTCACGCAGCGTAATGGCCAGGGTCTCCACCTCTCCGGCATTCTCCGGCAGCAGCAGCAGCTGGGCTCCGAGGGTGCAACGGGAGCCAATTGTCCGTTGCAGCCGTACCGCGCTCTCCAGGTTTGCCAGAACCTTTGCGAAATCCGTTTCTGCCGTCCGATGGATCCGGGCGTAGGTTTCCGGGGTGCCGGCATTCAGGCTGATCTTGATCCATGAGGTGCAGTCCAGGATCTTTTCGCAGAGTGATTTTGTCAGCAGTACGCCATTGGTGGTGATGGCGACATCAATCCCTGACTCCCTGGTATGCCGGACAATTTCCCCCATATCCCGATGCAGGAGGGGTTCTCCTTCCCCCCCGTACATGACGCTTTTTACTCCCAGTTGACCCATCTCGGTCAGTCTCTCCAGCAGGGTCACGCTCTCCAGGAAACGTGGCTGATACTCCATGTAGTCGAGCGCACAGAAGGTGCAGCGGTGGTTGCACCCCCCCGCCGGCGAGATCTCGGCGTAAATCGGGTAGATATCCTCTCCGGACTGCCAGGCGGCGACCCGCTGGGGATGAAACACAAGTTTGTGGCTGTCAATTCTGTAGTCGTTCATGTTCTGCATCGATGCCACACATTCTTTCTTCCCCCTGCGTCAGCCAAGCGGCTCATGCGACCTCCAGCAGCAGCTGACAGAGTTTTTCACTGAACTGCGACATTAGGAAGCTGTCGGTTTTCATCTTGATGAAATCGGGCGAGTTTTCCATGGCATGGTCAAGCTGCATCAGTATCTCACGGACCTTGGCGTCACGGGGGAGGAACCTGTGGGGAATCCTGACGGCGTCTCCACCCTTGACCCCATGCCCCGAAGGGACGGTAGAGTAGCGGTATTCGATCAGGTCCCAGTTGTCATGGTACCACGACCCGGCATACGCCTTCACGTACGGGTGGACCGTGACCGTGTTGTTCCGGTTCTCCAGCATCCGCAGGGCGAATTCGGCGGTCCGCTTGACATCGTCTCTGTCGGCTTCGGGCACGCACAGCATGAGGTTAATGTTGAGGGGCATGTCCATTTTTCGGGTCAACTCGATGAAGTCGTCGATCATCCTGACCGTCTGCCCCTTGCCCATTTTACGCAACAGCGGGTCGGAGTAAGCCTCGATGCCAACGGACAGCTTCCGGAAACCGGCCCGTTTCATGATGTCGAGGACCTCGGCATCGAAGTGGTTGATCCGCGACGAAGCGACGTAGCTCACGTCGATCCCCTGCCGGATCGATGCCCGGCACCAGTCGATGGTCATCTGCCGGTAATGGCAGGCGTTGTCATCGTGGAAATAGATCGTCTTCGTGTCCGGGAGCTGGGCCAGGACCTTGGTTATCAGGTCGACCAGGGCCAATGGGGGGATCGCCACCACCTTCGTCCCCGCCGGGCAGGCCTGGCGGATGAAGCGGGTAGTCGAGCAGAATTTGCACCCTTGGGGGCAGTAATTGGTGATGTACATGTTGACGCAGTTGGTGCTGAGGAGGTCGCCGCCGGTGACGGCGCTATTCCTTCTCCAGTACTCCCTTACCCGCATCCGGTTGTAATCGAGGTCGGTTGCCAGGGCTATCTCGTCGGCGTTCAGCACGGTCGAGTAGGAGAACTGGTTGGTGACGATGCTTGGTGGCAAAGAGAGGCTGGTCAGGTTGTCCAGTAGTGCCGCCAGTGCTTTTTCACCTTCATTCAGGACGATGTAGTCCGCTCCGGTCAAGGCTAACATCTGCTGATGGTTGCAGGTAGCTTCGACCCCGCCGAGGACCTGGACGGCAGATGGGAAAACCAGCCGACAGTAGCGCATCAGAAAGATGTCGTTGTGCAGGTTGTCCTTGGTCGGCGAGAAGCCAATGACATCGTACCGTTTGCCGCTCTTCAGGAACTCGATCGGGTTATCCAGGTTCGGGTCGAGCACGTCGACATCATGACGGTCCTGCAGCCAGCGTTGCAGTCGATAGACCCCGATGGGGGGAGAGAGATAGTAACCGAGGACCTTTTTTTCGTTTGTCCAGGAGGAGATCAAGAGGACTTTTTTCATACCGCTATTCCCGCTCCGAGTAATTTCTCCCTTCGGGAGTAGGTCGCCGAGGCCGGGATGATCGCCCTTTTTTCGGTCGTGTAGACTTCCCATGCCAGCCGGGAGAGGCGGATCGCCAGCCTGACCAGGCCCGTCAGGCTGCCGTAGGTGCGTGTCTTCGAGACTCCGGCGAGTCGTGGCTTGATATAGTATGGAACCTCTGCGTACAGGTATCCGTTGCGGATGATCTTTGCCAATATTTCTGTCTGGTAGAGGAAATCGTCAGAAATGAGTGTTACCTCATCGAGTACCGCCTTGCGGTACATGACCAGTCCGTTGGTGTGGCGCACGTCTATGCGCAGCAGCGTCGTTATCAGCGAGCTGTAGATGTTTGACAGTATCCGCCGCGGCGCGCTTCTGACGGTGGTGTTGACGATGTAGGGGATGACGACGTCCGTGTGTTGCATGAGTGGGAGGTATCGCAGCATCTCGGCAGCGATCATCTCGTTGTCGCCCGGATACATGACCACGAGGTCATGCCTGGCGACCGTTTTCCCGTCCCAGAAGGAGCGCCCGATCCCCATCGGCCGGTCGTGGTGCAGTACGGATACCCGGGTGTCGGCAGCGACGTACCGCTCGATGATGGCACGCGTGCCGTCGGAGCTGCCGTCATTGACAACGATCAACTCAGCCGGGATATCCAGACCGGCAAATGCCGCCAGGGTGTCTTCTATCGCAGAAGCGATATTCTCTTCTTCATTCAGGGCGGGCATTACTACGGACAGGCTCATCGTCTCGGACATCGACTCCCTCGGTTGCCTGGTCGTTGGCAGGCGGCGGTATTCAGGGTTGCCGGCAGGGAAACTGCTCGTCGGCTCCTGGTCTGCGGCGACGGAACGGGTGCTGCTATCCCTGCATGAGCAGGCTCTTGATGCATTCATGCACGCGCTGTGGGTGGATGGATTCCATGCAGCTCGTTTCCCTGGCGCAGGTGGTGCCCAGGCAGGGGATGCAGTCATATTCGGCATCCGGGTAGAGCGGCTCGCCGCGGCCGTAAAAATAGGTTTCGTTCGGATTGGTCGGGCCGTACATGACAACAACCTTCTTTCGTAAAGCCAGGGCGATATGCAAGCCCAGGCTGTCGTTGGTAACCAGCAGTCGGCAGGAATTGATCCAGTCAATATACGCATGGAGGTCGTTCATTCCCTGCTGCGTCGAGTAGCTAAGGTCCCCTGCCAGCAGTCGTTTGAGCTCTTGCCAGTGGTGGTCGGGCCACGCCTTGTTGGGCCATTTGCTCCCGACTGCCCAGTTGAGCCCCACATCGAAAGCGATGCCGGTTTTCGGTCGATAGCCAAGGATGTACTCCTGTCCCTCCCATTTGGCACCGATTATCTGCAGCAGGGATTCCTGCCAGCTTCCCTGATAGGTTCGTTTCAGGTCGCCGTCCTTGCAGAGGGAGAAAACCTTTTCACAACCGTCATAAGCCTCGGCGATGCCGTGTTGCTCGTCGAAACGGAACCCATATCGTCGCCAGGCGGAAATCGAGTCTGACAATGCGCAAATCCCGGGCACTTTTTCCAGGTTGACGACGGTGTCATACCGCTCCCTTTGCAGCTGCAAGACCGTCGACAGATCGTAAGTTAAAATTCTTTGTATGTATGGATTTCCTTCCAGAAGAGGGAACCCCTTGTCGTCCACCAGCCAGGTAACGTGGTCCTTTGCAAACGGGTAAAGAATTACCGTGGTGCGCAACACGTCACCCAGGCTGGAGACCGTGCTGATGCCTGAATCGATGGTTTCCGAATAGCCCAGTTTGATGATTAGAACTTTTGCCATAAATATCGTAGCTCGCCTGTGCGAATTTGAATGTGAGGTGACCAGTCAGTGAACTGCGGGGCTCTTATTGCGGGAATAAAGATTTAGCAGAGATGATGAGTAACGGGTTATTATTACATGAAAAGCGTCATTTCAGCCACTTTTTTCTGGCATGACTCTCAGTATCAGCCTTTCATTATCAATAGCTATGGGGAGAAAACGATAACCATAAAGAGAGCGAGGTTGGTTGGTCCGTAGGATGTCGTTTGCCATCTGACGGAAAGGGTCAGATGCCCATGCGGGTTCAGGGAGATAGTTCAGGTAATAGTACATGTGCCTGTTATTGCGAACAATCCAGATATAATCAGTAGTCGCAAGGATCGTCTTTCGTTGTGGTTCCGGGGCGATGTTGAAATATTGCAGGGATGTCAGATGCGGATAACGGACTAGGGCCATGACAACGATCGGATAGAGAAGATCATCCTCTGTCATTAAACGGGTTGAAGGAGGCAGGTTGCTGTCCGACAGCAGGTTCGAGGCGCCCACGACATAATCCTCCAAACCGCTGTTCCGCAGTCGTTTGCTTGCAGTGGCTGCCGAAAGACTAGAGAGGGTGATCATGAGGAGTAACAGGCAGCATGTCGTGAAGGCGTATGCCACTTTGGGAAGACGATTCGGGTTCAGGGCAAACCGGACCGCGGAGGCTATCCCGACCGAACAACTGAACGCGTAGAGAAGGGCAAAATGGCGCCCGGGAACGATGGTTCCATTAAAGACAAAAACGTTGACTACGAGCAGCAGCAGAACCGAAAAAACAACAAGGTAATGTTTGTAGTTATGGTAAATGGCGCCGATGATTCCAAATGCGGCAAGGAGAAGGAGGCCGCGAACGGAATAGTCTCGTAACAATTCAGTCCAGACGGTTTTGAAAATGTATTCTGCTTTTGAGTCGTAGAGAAAAGGGTCGCCGAATGATCCGACATAGCCGGCAGCTCCACCGGAGTCAAATCGTGCGATGGTCCCTTGGACCCGCAGAATCACAAGAGTCCAGAGGGCGAGAGATGCAGAGCAGAGTCCGGAAAAAACAGCAAGTTCCTTCCAATCCTTTTTGAACAGTACGATGATCCATATGAAACTCAGGATGGCAATTGCCTGAATATGAAATTGGATCGAAACCACCAGCAGGAATCTCCCGAGAGCTTTATGCCCGGGTTTGAAGTAGTAGAGCCACAAGCCGATAAATATGACTGGAATCAGGAAAATTGAAATCGAACCGGCTATGAATTCGTGGAAAAATACCCATGAAGCAGCAATAAATGCCATGATTCCGGCTACCCTGCCACCGATATCCGTGGCTATTCTCGAGAGAGACCAGACACAGACCGCCATAATCAAGCATAGTCCGATCTGAACAGAGGCTTCGCCACAAAACCGGCTGATATCATGAAGCAAGCCGAGCAAAACCAGTTGGCCCGGTTTTGTGTATGATGCGCCGATACTGCCGGTCAGGCTGGGGTGAAAGAGGATCTTCCAGTAGGCGATCTGGCAGATGTTGTCGCCTGCCATACGAAAGATTTGCAGGATTTCGCCATAAAACAGATAGAAGTAGGCAAACGAGGCAAGAAAAAGGATGGCATTGAACTGTTTTTCGGACAATTTTTTTTGAAGCAGCAATACTGCCATGCCAGCAAGATAGAGGAAATGAATAGAGAACAAAGGCTCAAGTATTACAGCAAGTTGTGGTCCCATTGCATTCATGTTCATGTGGTGTGTTCAGTTGTCCTGCTGTGTGTATAAGCAATGGCGTGCTTAAGCAATTGCCGGAGCATGGAAAAGGGAAGTTTCCAGTAATACAACAGGCTCATGCCGGTGAAGCAGTCATTGGTACAGGAACAGCCGCCGTGACGGATTGACCGGGATTGGAGCAGTGCATTCCGGGAATTCCAGATCTCCGGGAATGATTTCTCCCTAAGGTTCCCCAGGGGGGGGAGCAGTGGGCACGAGCGGACATCACCGTTGGCGTCAACCAGGCA
>Ga0073934_10001960_pt1 | contig 45927 bp, 36 predicted proteins | sample LarsenN4metaG_FD_76834 | JGI IMG/M metagenome (GOLD analysis project Ga0073934, IMG submission 76834) | Hot spring sediment bacterial and archeal communities from British Columbia, Canada, to study Microbial Dark Matter (Phase II) - Larsen... ...
AGAAATCGTAAAGGCAATTTTTCTGCGAGGCGTGCCGGTTCACGGCACGGCGGCGGGGCGGAGCGGCTGGTTTCGTTCAGCAATTCTTGATAAAATGAGTTCGAGCCGTGTTGTAAAGACACAGTTTATTGAAAGGTTAACCAGAATAGAGGCCAAATGCCCAAGTTCACACGAGTTTTAGTTTTAGTCACCGGTATCTCTTTACTTTCTACAGTCGTTTTCAGCTTGGACTGGCCTGCCTTTTTGCTTTACCAAAAAAATGGCACTGCCTCCAACGACCGGCTGGGCTGGTCTGTTTCTTCCGGCAGAGATATAAACGGTGACGGGATACCAGATTTTATCATCGGAGCTCCTCTCGCTGACCCAGGAGGGCAAACTGACGCTGGCTCGGCATTTGTGTATTCGGGTAGCGATGGATCTCTGCTTTATCGGAAAGACGGCGCTTCGGCACCAAGTGAATTTGGCCGGTCCGTCGCCATATTGGGAGATATTGACGGTGACGGTAGGTCTGATTTTATCGTAGGGTCTCGGGGTTCACAGCCTGGTGGATCAGCTTTTGTGTATTCCGGCAGTGATGGCTCTCTTCTCTATCGAAAGGACGGTGGCGGCTGGTCCGATTCGGTGTTCAATCTGGGTTGGTCCGTTGCACCGGCCGGGGATGTAGATGGGGATGGCAGACCTGACTTCATTATTGGAAGTTCGGGGGTCATCAGTTTACCAGGCCGAGTCGGTGTCTATTCTGGCGCTACAGGTGACCTCATTTACGAGAAAGAAACTCCTTTTACCTACTTTGGTTATTTTGGTTATTCTGTGGCCTCTGCAGGCGATGTGAACGGTGATGGTAGAGCCGATTTTATCGTCGGGGATCCTGCTAACAATGGTTCGGCATATGTTTACTCCGGCGCCAACGGCTCATTGCTCTTCCAGAAAAGCGGTGCTCCACTTGATGGATTTGGCTTTTCCGTTGCTTCAGTTGGCGATGTCAACGGGGACGGAAGATCTGATTTTATCATTGGTGCCCCACACTCTCCACTTGATGTTATTCCGGAGAACGATTCATCTACTGGCTCTGTCTATGTTTATTCTGGTTTGGATGGGTCGCTTATTTACGAAAAGCATGGCGCTCCTGGATACAATTTGGGATATTCTGTGGCTTCTGCAGGAGATGTAAATGGTGACGGTAAACCAGACTTCATAGTTGGTGCTGTTGGTTTAAATCATTTCGGGTTCTCGGGATTAGGAGGAGTGTTTGTATACTCCGGGGCTGATGGCTCGTTACTTTACGAAAAAACTACCAATCAGTACGGCCTGCGGGGCTTCTCTGTGGCCTCTGCCGGTGACATAAACTTGGACAGCAGGTCAGATGTCATTATTGGCGACCCGTGGGCTTCTCCGGGAGGGATTTCTGCTGGCTCGGCATATGTTTTTGTTTGGGACAGCTTAGCTCCAACGATATCCTGCTCCTCGGACACTGTCGTAAGCACATTGTCAGGCCAATGCAACCGGTCTGTATTATTCAATGCCAGTGCCTCGGATAATCTACCCGGAGTATCGGTTGATTGCACACCCCCCTGTGGTTCCACTTTTCAGAAAGGGTCATCCACAGTGACCTGTATTGCCACCGATGCAGCAGAAAACAAGGACACTTGCCAGTTCACGGTTACAGTAATCGATGCGGAACCACCAACATCGGTTTGCCCGTCCGACATCTATACCAATGCCTCTGCAGGTCAGTGCACGACTAATGTGAGCTACACTACCATGGCAACAGACAATTGCCCGGGAGCATCGCTGGTTTGCATACCGGTATCAGGTTCAAGTTTTTCTGTAGGCACGACTCCGATTTCCTGCATCGCTACCGATGTCGCTGGCAATGCAGATACCTGTACGTTTAACGTTTTTGTTACAGTCACTAAGGGGGATATGAACAGTGACAGCAGTCTATCCCCTGCCGATTTGGTTTTGATGCTAAATTGTGTGTTTTTAGTGGCGGGGAATTGCGGGCTTTGCTTTGCGGATGTGGACTGCGATGGGCAGCTAAGCCCGGCGGATGTGGTCATCGAATTAAACGCGGTATTTCTAAGCACACCTATTACCTGTACGCCGTAGGGGCAGAAGGGCACGTGGCAACGTGCCCCTACTTTTTGAATCCTATTGCTTCCGGCTTAAAATCAGGTATTTTAATAAGGATGTCGCCACATAAATTTTTCGGAAATACTATATTCCTTGACGTATTTCTTTGTAGAAGGTTATGGACCGCAATTTAGGGCTGGAACTGATGCGGGTGACGGAGGCGGCGGCTTTGGCCTGCGCCAGTTGGATGGGGAAAGGGGACGCCCACCAAGCCGACGATGCGGCTGTGGAGGCGATGCGCAAGGCCTTCTCCGCCATACAGTTCTCGGGGGTGGTGGTCATCGGTGAAGGAGAACGGGACGAAGCCCCGATGCTTTATATTGGGGAAAAACTGGGAAACGGCAAGCCTCCCAAAGTGGATATCGCTTTGGATCCTTTGGAATGCACCAATTCGGTCGCCTTTGGCCGTTCCAACGCCCTTTCCGTGGTGGCAGCCGCCGAGCACGGCCATTTCTTGCACGCGCCGGACACCTATATGGAGAAAATTGCGGTTGGCAAGGAGGCCGAAGAGGCCATCGATTTGTCCAAATCGGTGGAGGAAAATTTGAAAAGTATTGCCGATGCCAAAAAATTGCCGGTGGAAAATTTGACCGTGGTGATTCTGGACCGCCAACGGCACGAGGAACTAGTGCGACGGGTACGCAAGCTGGGTTGCAGGATTCACTTGATTCCGGACGGGGACGTTTCCGCCGCCATCGCCACCGCCCTGCCGGACTCCGGGGTGGACGTCCTTTTGGGAACCGGCGGCGCGCCGGAAGGGGTTCTGGCGGCGGCCGCCTTGCGCTGTTTGGGTGGTGGCTTTCAGGGGCGGCTGGTCTTTCGAAACGAGGAGGAAATCAAGCGGGCCAAGAAAATGGGGATAAAAAATGTCAACAAAATCTACACCTGCCAGGAACTGGCTCGGGGGGAGAACATCATGTTCGCCTGCACGGGGGTGACCGACGGGGATTTGCTGAAAGGGGTGCACTTTTTCCATGGCGGAGCCGAGACCCACTCCCTCGTAATGCGTTCCAAAACTGGCACCTTGCGCTTCATCACCACCCGGCATACGTTCGACCGGATGCCGGATTACGAATGAAAGGAAAAAACCATGCAGCTTAGGATTACCGCGCGTCATTTCGAGATGAACGGGAACTTGAAGGAATTCGCCGAAAAAAACTTTGCCAAGCTGGAGCGGTATTTTGAAAACATCGTCGACTGCCATCTGATTTTGACCAAGGATCGTTACCAACAGGTTGCCGAGGGGACTTTGAAGGTATACGGCACGCTCATCACCGCCAAGGTGGCCACCAACGACATGCAGGCCTCGATAGAAAAACTTTCCGAGAAGATGGAAAAACAGTTGAAAAAGCACAAGGATAAGCTGAAGGACAAGGACCAGAAAAAGTTGAACGAATTGAAGGCCGAAGCCGGGCGGTCGGCCGGCACGAACGAGTTGCCGGAAGAGGAAGAATGAATTCGGTGACAGTCGAGACCCTGTTCAATGAAAAAAAGGAGTATCTCGAGCTGTCTATTCTGTCCGGCAACGCCGGGCTCTCCAAATCGATCTTGAACAACGAGATTCACCGCCCCAGCTTGGCTTTGGCGGGGTTCACCGAGCGTTTTGCCTCCAAGCGCACGCAGGTCCTGGGAGAGACGGAAATTGCCTTTCTGACCAGCCAGCCACCGGAAAAAAGGCGCGAGGCCTGTATGCGGCTTTTTTCCTTCAACCTGCCAGTGGTAATCGTTTCGAAGGGCCTGATGCCCCCCGCTGAGCTTTTGGAAGCGGCCCGGGAATGGGACACCGCAGTGCTAAGTTCCAAGCTAACCACCACCGAATTGGAAAGCCGGCTTTCGGTCTTTTTGGACCATGCCTTCGCTCCCACCACCACCGTGCACGGCTCGCTCGTGGACGTGTATGGCGTGGGGCTTTTGTATACGGGCAAATCCGGCGTGGGGAAAAGCGAAACGGCCCTCGATTTGGTGGAGCGGGGGCACCGGCTGGTGGCGGACGATATGGTGCGGATTATCAAAAAAGCGCCGGAAGTCATTGTCGGCACGGGCTTTGAGCTTCTGGGGCATCATATGGAGGTGCGCGGAATTGGCATCATCGACATAGAAAAACTGTTTGGCATACGTTCTATCCGGCTGCAGAAGCGAATCGAAGTGGAAGTGCGGCTGACTGTATGGTCGGAGGAGGAGCAGTACGAGCGGCTGGGCTTGGAGGAAAAGCACACCTCCATTTTGGGGGTGGAAATCCCGGTCGTCACCATCCCCCTCTCCCCCGGCAAGAACATCACTGTGATTTCAGAGGTGATCGCGATGAACCATATGCTGAAGGTGTACGGCGAAAACACGGCCGAGGAGTTCGCCCAACGACTGTCGGAGGAAATCCACCGCCGCAAAATGACCACCCGCTACCTCGAAAGCGATTACGAGTAACCCTTTTGGTGTCGATACCATAAGGGGGATATGAGTCCAAAAACAGCCGAATGGAAGGTGGGGCTGGTCATCTTGGCCGCCATCGCCTTGTTGATTTATGGGATTATATGGATAAGGGGTACCCGCATCGGGCAAAAGACCTATCCGGTGGCCGTGGTTTTTCCCAACGTCGGTTCCCTTGCCGCCGGCGATCCGGTCTCCGTCTCCGGTGTATTGAAGGGAAAGGTCAAAAAAATCGAGCTTTACAAGGGTGACGTGCTGGTGCATTTTACTTTGGAAAAGGACGTCGTCTTGAAGAAAGACGCCCGCTTTACGGTGATGAACATCGGTTTGATGGGGGAGCGGTTTGTGGCGGTGGAGACCGGAAAATCGGATGCCCTTTTGCCTCTGACCCCCTATCCTTATGGCTTTTACGACACCGGCATTCCCGAAGTAATGGGAATGATGGGGCGGATGATGGACGAGGTTAAGCAGCTCGTGGAGGCCTTGCGCGGCTCCATCGCCTCGCCGGGATATTTGAACAAGTTGACCTCCATTGTGGAACAGGCCGAGGAGACCAGCAAGCGTTTGAACCGGATGCTGGCCAAAAACGAGGGAAAGGTGAACACCGCGTTTGACGATTTGTCCCGTGCCGCCAGCCAGTTGAAAACGACCATCGCCAAAAACGCCGAGTCGTTCGATTCCACGCTGAACAACCTACACACCGCCTCGCAGAAAATCACCCCCTTGGTGGAGGGGCTCGATTCGCTGCGACTCTCCTTCCGGCGCATTTCCGAGCAGATCGAAAAGCAGGAAGGGACGTTAGGCAAACTGGTATTTGACCGCACCTTGTACGACCAAATGCGCAAAACCACCCGCGATTTGGATTCGTTGATTCTGGATGTACGACGCAACCCCCGCCGCTATTTGACGATTAAAGTGTTTTAATGCCCCACTCGCTTTATTTCGCGATACACAACCACCAGCCGGTCGGAAACTTCGATTCGGTCATCGACGAAGCGTTTGAGAAGGCCTATCTCCCCTTTTTGCGGCTGGCCAAGAAATTCCCGACTTTCAAATTCGCCCTGCACAACTCCGGCATTTTGTACGAGTGGGCCGAAAAACGGAAGCCGGAGTTTTTCAAGCTTATTGAAGACCTGCTCGGCCAGAAACAGTTGGAACTGTTGGGGGGCGGTTTTTACGAGCCGATTCTTCCTTCCATTCCGGAAGGTGACCGAATCGGTCAGATTTTGAAAATGTCGGATTATCTTGAAAAGCGCTTCGGCGTCCGGCCCAAGGGGCTCTGGACAACGGAACGGGTCTGGGAACCAAGCCTGCCCAAGACCTTGGCCGAGGCGGGCATTCAATACACGCTGCTGGACGACACCCTCTTCAAATATGCCGGCTATGACGGCCCCCTAACTGCTGGCCCGCTTTTAACCGAAGATGAAGGCCGTTCAATCTATGTTTTTCCAATTCTGAAGGAGCTGCGCTACAAAATTCCTTTCGCCCCGGTCGAGGAGGTGGCCCATCGGCTATTTGCCCAGCCGGAAAATCCGAAAAGCTGGGTCTATGCCGATGACGGGGAAAAATTTGGCATTTGGCCGAAAACGCACGAACATTGCTACACGAACGGCTGGCTGGAGCGCTTTCTGGCGGAAATTACTTCCCATTCCCACTCGCTGGAAACCAAATTTTTCAGTGAAGCCACAGCCGGTAAAAAACCGGCCGAGAAAATTTATCTGCCGACGGCCGCCTACGAGGAGATGCTGGAGTGGGCCTTGCCGCCCAAGCGTCAGTTGGAATACGAACAAACCAGGGAACAAATCAAGCAAACGGGCCAATGGGAAAAGGCGGCCCCCTTTTTCCGGGGCGGGTTTTGGCGCAATTTTTTGACAAAGTATCCGGAAGCAAACCAAATGCACAAAAAGATGCTTTTTGTAAGCCAGCGGTTGGGAAAGGCAAAGAGCAAACAGAAAAGCCATAGAAAGGAATTGAAAGAGGCCGAAAACTTGTTATTCAAGGGCCAATGCAACTGTCCGTACTGGCACGGAGTTTTTGGCGGTGCGTATTTGACCCATTTGCGGGCGGCCAACTACGAGGCCTTAATCGGCGCAGAGAACATTCTATACGAATTGGAGAATAAAGCACCGACCGTAACCATGGAAGAAACTGATTTTGACGCCGACGGCCAAAATGAAATCGTTATCGAAACGCCAACCGTATTCTGCGTCATCAGTCCCCACAATGGCGGCTGTATAACCGAACTGGATTTCAAGCCCAAACGTTTCAATTTACAGAATACTTTTACCGCCTATCCGGAAGCATACCATAAGAAGCTGGGGCTTTCCAGTTCCTCCTCGCCTGAACTGGCCACCATCCACGCCCACATAAAAACGAAGGACAAAGATTTGGAAAGATATCTTCCGCGTGAAGGGGAGCCAATTTACCCCAACTGGAGTTTTCGTGAAAACGTGGATGACCATCCCCTCCACATACCCTATGAGTCCGAACTCGAAAGGCGGGAAACCTCGGCCGCCGTTTGGCTGAAAGGAAGTGAACCAACGGGGCTTTTGTTGGAAAAACGGATTGCCTTCAGCGCAAGCCGGCCTCGGCTGCGATTCGAGTACCGTTTGGAAAATGTATCGGCTGAAAAGCGAACTATAAAATTGGACAGTGAGTTCAATTTCAACTTTGAAGCACCGTATGTTCCCGACCGGTACTTCAAAATTAATGGACGGAAACCGAATCATCCCACCCTGGAGGTCGAGGAACGGACGGAAAATGTAACCTCCTTGGAATTGGTGGACGAATGGCGGAAGGTAGCTGCCCGGTTCCAGTTCGGGCAGCCGGTCAGCTTTGAACGCCGCCCGGTATTTACGGTTTCCCTATCGGAGGGAGGAGCCGAAAAAACCTACCAGGGTTCCAAACTGCTATTTGGATATCTCCTCCAGTTGAAAGGTAAACAGTCCGTTGAACTGAATTTCAGTTTGGAACTGCTTTCGCTTTAACATATTTCTTCGTTACTTTCTCCTATGTCTTTTGGGCTTTACATCCATTTTCCCTGCTGCTCCAAAATTTGCCCCTACTGCGATTTTTATGTGCTTCGGGAATCGGAAGCCAAGCGAGCGGCCCTCCTGCCCTATTACGAAAAGGAGTTGAAGCTTCTTTCGGAAAAGAGACCGGAACTCTTCAGTCAAAAATTGGAAACCATTTATTTCGGCGGCGGCACCCCTTCCCTTTTGGGGCCGGAGCAATTAGCGGGGCTTCTTGAGCTGACAAAAAGCCATTTTGACGTTTCCGCCGACGCCGAAACTTCTCTCGAAGCCAATCCTAATGACCTATTGGGGGATAAGCCAAATGCCTTTCATCAGCTCGGTATAAACCGACTTTCCATTGGCGTGCAGAGCTTGAACGATGCCGAACTCAAAACACTCGGAAGGGAACATTCGGCAAAACAAGCCGAGAACGCCATCCGAAATATCAAAAAATCCGGCCTTCAAAACCTCAATATCGACCTGATCTTCGGCGTTCCCGGTCAGACCGTCGCTTCTTGGAGACAGACCTTGGAACAAGCGATCAAATGGCAACCCGCCCATATTTCAACCTACAGTTTGACCATTGAGGAGCGGACGACCTTTTACAAGCTGCAGCAAACGGGCAAGCTTCAACTTCCGCTGGATGAACTTTGCCAGGAAATGTATCTGACCGGAGTCGAATTCCTTGAACAAGGGGATTATAAGCAGTATGAAATTTCAAATTTTTCACGCCCCGGCTCCGAATCCCGGCACAATCGGAACTATTGGCAGCGCAAAAGCTACTTGGGGCTTGGACCTTCGGCCCATTCGTTCTTTAAGAACCAGCGCTGGGCCAACGTCCGCAGTTTGCCCATCTACCAGCGCAAGCTGGACGTAGGGGAATTGCCTTTGGACCTCAAAGAAACCATTGATACTAAAAAAGCCCTCGAAGAAGCACTGCTTTTGGGATTGCGGCAAAAGGAAGGAATTTGTCTGGAGAATCTTAAAAAAGAGTTTGAATATGATTTGGAGAAAGAAAAACGAGAGCTATTGGACGAGTTGACAGCCCAAAACTTCACTCTCAAAGAGAACGGCCGGCTGCGGCTTACCCCGTTGGGATTTTATGTTTCAGATCGGATAATTGCGGAACTTTTTCCGTAACTACCTGACCGGATTTTTCCGATACTAAGAACAGAAAGATGAGGCGATGTCCTGCCTTTGATTGGCTGGATAATATGGCTTGTCGGAACGCTTTTCAACTCCTTTCTTATTGGACATGGAACGGGTGACCGGCGACAGCAAAATAGCCCGGGATTTGGGCAAAATCATCGAAGGGGACGTCCTTTTTGACGAACTTTCCCGTCAGGAATACGCCACCGCGGCCTGCATTTTCAAAGTCCGTCCGCTGGGGGCGGTCTGCCCGAAAAACAAACGGGACGTCGAGGCACTGGTCAAGTATGCGCGCGCTCATCAGATTTCGCTGACCCCGCGCGGCGGCGGCTCCAGCTTGTCCGGCCAGGCGCTCGGGGCTGGTATTGTAGTCGATTTTTCCCGTTATATGAACAAGGTTGTAAATATCGACCCGGATGAAAAAACCATCCGCGTCCAGCCGGGGTTGATTTACACCAAACTGAATCAGGCCGCTGCCCAATACAACCTGTTTTTGCCCCCGGACCCCTCCAGCGGGGCGTACTGCACGGTGGGCGGAATGATTGCCAACAACTCGGCCGGTGCGCATACCGTCTTTTACGGCACCACGCGCGATTTTGTCGATTCGCTGGAAACGGCTATTTCCGACGGCTCGCTGGTCGAAACCAAGCAACTAAAGAGTAATTCAACCCTTCCTGCTGAAATCTCGAACACCCTCAAGCAAACCGAAGAATTGCTGCTGCCCAATCGACAGACGATTTTGGATTCGACAGTCAAGGTCAACAAAAATTCCGCTGGATATAACCTCGACGGTGCGCTGAAAAACGGCGGCGTTGATTTCACCCAGCTGTTAGTCGGCTCAGAGGGAACGCTTGGAATCGTTACCGAAGCGACCTTCCGACTTCTGCCCAAACTGCCCCAGCGGGCCGTTACGCTTCTCTATTTCGACGACTGGGAAAAGGCCTCGCAGGCCGTGGTTGAACTGCTCAAACTCAAACCCTCGGCCTTGGAACTGGTGGATGAAACCTTTGTTGCCTACGTCCGCAAAGGACGGCACGAGCTCCGTCCCTTTCTGCCGGAGAAATCGACAGCCGTAATCCTGCTTGAGTTCGAAGGCCGAACGCTGGAGGATGTAAAGGAGAAAATATCCGTCGGAGAGCAAACGGCGGCCCCCTTCGCCTTCAGCACCCGCGCGGCCTTTGCACCCAAGGAGCAAAACGCGCTCTGGGAAACCCGCAAAGCGGCTCTGCCAATCGTCTATAAAGCAAGTCCCATTAAAAAACCGATGAACTTCATAGACGACTCTGCTGTCCCGCCCCAGCACTTGGGGCGCTACATTAACGGCTTGAAGAAAATTATGAGCAAGCACGGCATGGAGATGGTCATCTTCGGCCATGCCGGCAACGGCAACGTGCACATCACACCCTTGATGGACCCGCACGAGAATGGTTTTGAGAACCGGTTGGTGGAGATTTCGGACGCGGCGTTTGATTTGACGTTAAAGCTGGGCGGCACCATCTCCGCCGAGCACGGGGACGGGGTGATGCGCGCTCCTTACCTTAAACGGCAGTATCCGAAAACCTACCCCCTTTTCGAACAGCTGAAAAAAATATGGGATTCGGGGAATATTCTCAATCCCGGCAAAATCATCACCGATTACAACCACATCCCGATCAATACGCTCCGCTTTCCTAAGAAATTTGTCCAAACCGGCACCGTCTTTGACCAGCCCCGCTGGCGAATCGAGATTGAAAAATGCCACGGCTGCGGCGCCTGCCGCAATTACTGCCCGGTGGCGGCTGAAACCGAGATCGAGCCGGCTACGGCCCGCGCCAAGCCGAATCTATTGATGGGTATTATCACCGGAGAGCTGCCGGCCGGACTGCTTTTTGACGAGCGCTTCAAGAACGTGGCGGATTTGTGCTTCAATTGTCGGCTTTGTCTTTCGGAATGCCCCACCGCCGTGAACGTTCCCGATTTGGCGATTCTGGCGCGCACGGCCTACGCCGAAAAACATGGCCAAACCCTGCGCAACAAGGTGCTGTCCCATTCTGACACCAGTTCCCAGCTTGCATCTCTATTGCCGAAGGTGACCAATTGGGCTCTTTCCCTCCGGCTCAATCGTATTTTTATGGAACGGATACTGGGAATTCATCGAGATAGAGAATTTGCCCCGGCCGTCAAGCCGTTTCCGGTGAATCAAAAAACCGGCCGTACGTCCCAGCGCAAGGTGGCCTATTTTGCCGGCTGCTTTGCCCGCTTTAACGATGTGAACGGCGAAGCACAGGCGACTTTGAAGATGTTGGAGAAAAACGGCATTGCGGTCGTCGTGCCGGAGCAGAAATGCTGCGGGATTGCGATGATAACGGTCGGCAGCGAAAAAGACGCCAAAAGAAACGCCCGCTTCAACGTGGAGGTTTTGGCCCCGCTGGTCAAGCAGGGATACGAAATCATCGCCTCCGCCCCTTCCTGCGCTCTAGCCATCTATGAGGATTATCCACGGCTTCTGAATACGGAAGATGCTCATCTGGTCAGCCAGGCGACCAAGGAAATCCACCAATACTTATGGGACTTGCACGAGCGCAAGGAGCTGAACCAGAATTTCAAGCCGGTCGATTTGCATTTGGTCTGGCACAATCCCTGCCATTCCAAAGCGTTGGGGGTGGAGCGGGAGCCGATTGAATTGCTGCGTCTGATACCGGGCGTGAAAGTTGAGGAAATTGCCGATTCCTGCTGCGGAATGGCCGGCACCTTCGGCTTCAAAACCGAAAACTTCGATTTGTCGATGAAAATCGGGAATAAATTGTTTGAAGAAATCAAACGTACTGGCGTGACTACCGTGGCCACCTCCTGCGGCACCTGTAACATCCAGATAGCCCAAGGGACCCGCCTGCCCGTCCGCCATACCCTTTCCATTCTGGCCGAGGCCTATCGGGATTGAGTTTTCGGCCTGAATTTTGCGTATAATTCAGAGAGTGAAAAAGTTAACCGCTATTCTAATTCTTTGCCTGGCGACCGGCACAGCCCGAGCCGATAAGCTTTTGATTTATATGGACGGCAAACAGACCGACCACTTGAAGGCATACGGCGTGGCCTATTGGGTCTTGAGCCACGGCCAGAACGTGGAGTGGCTTTTGAACTACCGGGGAGGGTCGTTTATGACCGACCTGGCACCGGAACTGGAAAAACTCTGCCGTCTGAAGGGGGTCTCCTATGACCTTATTTCCACCGCTGATGCCGCCCAGATTTATCAAACCATCGAGGACAACAATATGGAAGTCATTCTCCTGGAAAAAACCCCCAAAATTGCCATCTACACCCCCCCCAACAAGGAGCCCTGGGATGACGCTGTGACCTTGGCTTTGACCTATGCCGAAATTCCGTATGGAACGCTCTGGGATGCCGAAGTTCTGGCCGGTGAGCTGGCCAAATACGACTGGATTCACCTGCACCATGAAGATTTCTCCGGGCAGTACGGCAAGTTCTACGCGATGTACCGCAATGCCGACTGGTACCGGCAGGAGGTCGCCGCCAACCAGACGATGGCCCACCAGCTGGGGTTTGCCAAGGTTTCCGAGTTGAAAAAAGCGGTGGCCCGGGAAATCAAGGATTATGTGGCTGGGGGAGGAATGCTGTTTGCGATGTGCTCTGCCACGGAGACCATCGACATCGCCTTTGCGGCTGATTCAACCGACATCGTGGACGGCGTTTTTGACGGTGACCCGCCGGATGTCGATTACAGTCGCCGCTTGAACTTCAACAAGACTTGGGCCTTCACCAATTTTACGGTCTTTCCGGAACCGTTTGAACACCGCCGTTCCGATATCGACGTTACCTTTGACCGCAACCGCTGGGTGCCGGGGCCAAAGGCCGATTTTTTCACGCTTTTTGAGTTTTCCGCCAAGCTGGACCCCGTGCCGACGATGCTGGTGCAGGATCACAGCGACGCCGTGGCCGGCTTTATGGGGCTTACCACAGCCTTCCGCCGCTCCCTTTTGAAAAAATATGTGACGATTTTGGGGGAAATCCCGGGAGTTGACGAAGTGCGCTACTTGCACGGCAACTTCGGGCAGGGAACCTGGACTTTTCTGGCCGGGCACGACCCCGAGGATTACGAGCACCAGATTGGCGATCCGCCCACCGATTTATCGCTGCACAAAAATTCCCCCGGATATCGGTTGATTTTGAACAATGTGCTCTTTCCGGCCGCCCGGCAGAAGGAGCGGAAAACTTGAAAAATTTGGGCTTTTCTGCCAATCGTAAAAACACCCCCATTGAAGAGACCATAGCCCAAACGGTAAAATGGCAGCTGGAGGCGTTGGAAATAAACTTAAACCGCCCCGAATACTTCCCCGAGCATTTTGACCCAGAAAAAAGAACAATTCTAAGGAAAAAAGCCGAACAATCGAAAATCCGATTGCTCCTGCATGCCCCGGACGACATCAATCTGCTTTCCCGGCACAAAAATATCCGTCTGGCGGGGGTCGAGCGGCTAAAAGAGATGCTGGTCTTTGGAAAGGAACTGGGGGCCGCCTACTTTACCCTGCATACCGGCAAAATCGCCCTGGTTGCGACCGGTTCCGGGCAGGTCAAGATTATGCAACACCCCACGTTTAAACCGCTGGCGGAAAACTTCCGCGATTCGGCCCTTCGGCTTTTGGAGTTTGCCGATGGCAAGGTCGAGTTGGGTTTCGAAAACACGAACCACTTCGAGGGTTTTTTCGAGGAAATCATCGCCCGGCTACTCGAGCAAACCAACCTGAAGCTAACTTGGGACATCGGCCATTCCTTTGCCGAAACTCCGGAGAAAGTGCAGGCCACGCTGAACTTTTTCTTTACTCGTCTCCCCCGGGTGCAAACCGTGCACCTGCACGACCGAAATCCGAAAACGGACCACCTGCCGGTCGGCTCTGGCACCATCCCCTGGAAGCGCTTTGGCGAGGTTCTGCAAGCGGAAGGGATTTTCAAGATTGTGGAAGTCAAAGACGCCTCGGCCGTCGAGGCCTCGCTCCTCTATCTGCGCCAGCTTGCTTTTGACCAAACCTTTTCCCCCTCCGAAGTATCTAAAAAATAGGATCAAAAGGTGGTTGTGCAGTTCCATCGGCCCTACCTTCGCTGCGCTTATTTTAGATCTCGCCCCTATGCCCGCGTAATAGTCCGCGCGCGCGATTAAGTCGGATCGCGCTTCTTTCGAGTGCCTCCAACAATGCGTCCCTTTTTGTTGGCTTTAGCCCCCTGCTGGAAGGCCGATAAGATTAAGGAAGGGTTTGTCTTATAAGGAGGGGTGAAATGCGTCTTAAGTTTTTGGTTTTTGCGTTCAATCTAATTTTCTTCTCCCGGCTTTCGGCCGGAACGGTGGAAGGTTGGCTGCCGATTTTTCCCCCGCCGGTCACGCTCCAAAACGTGGAACGCTACCCCACTAATTCCAAACCGGCGATGCTGGACACCTTTTACAAACCGCCTGCCACCGTCGTTTATCTCGCTTCAGCAGCCGCACAAAAGCCTCAAAAAACCGAGCCGGTTGCTGTCCGCCCAAAAGTCGTCCAAATCAACCGCCGCTTTATTCCGGAGGTGTTACCGGTGGTGACGGGCACGACTGTGGATTTTCCCAATTTTGACCCGTTCTTTCACAATGCTTTCTCCTATTCCAAAACCAAAAAGTTCGATCTCGGCCGTTATCCTACGGGGAAATCCCGGGCTGTCACCTTCGATAAGCCGGGGCCGGTGCGGGTCTTTTGCGAAATCCACTCCGATATGAACTGCGTAATCTTGGTGCTGGAAAATCCCTATTTCACCTATCCCGATGGGGAGGGGCGCTTCCGTATTGAAAACGTGCCGGAAGGGGAGTACTTGTTGAAGGTCTGGCACAAAACCGGCGAGTGGGGCTCCCGTACGGTGACCATCCCAAGAGACGACACCGCTTCCGTCGACTTCCGAAAGGACCAATGAAGTTTTGGGCCAGTCGTCTGCAGCGGCAGTTGTTCCTCTCCGCTCTGGGCGTCATTCTGATTTTGGTTCTGTTCTCCCTCTTGACCATCTATAAATCAGCCAAAAAAGAGCTGACCGGTTATCTGGAAGAGGAACTGGCCACCAGCTTTCCGGTTTCAAAAAAATTTCTGGAGCAGCGCCGGCGCTACCTCGAGGCGGAGGCCCAGGTGATCGCCAATGATCCCCGCTTTTTTGCCGCCATTGCGGAAGGGGATCCTCCCACCGCCCAAGCCGAAGCGGTGCGATTTCAAGCCATCGTCAACGCCGACTTGTTGGTGGTCACCGATTCAAAATCCAAGATTTTGGCCTCGGTTGTAACCCCTTCTGCCCATACACCCAAAGAAAAGGACTTGGAAATTTTAAGAAAATTTGATTACGAAGACAAAGACGGCCTTTTGCCGTTGACCGGAGGGGTCTTTCAAATGGTACGAACCCCCCTGCGCGCTCCCGGCCACGGCGAAATCGGGCAGCTCTTGCTCGGTTACGCCATCGATTCATCCCTGGCGCAAAACATTAAGGAAATCACCCATTCCGAAGTTTGTTTTTTCTTAAACCAAAAATCGATAGCGACAACTTTGACGGCCGCTCGCACGGCAGAGCTGGCCCGCCACACGAGTGCCGTAAGCGACTTTGAAGGGGTGCACGAGCTTTCTATCGGAGATGAAAGTTACCTCGTTTTGCACCGCAACCTGGAGGAGGATTTTGCTTCCGAAACACCCATCTGGTATTTTCTGCTCAAATCCGAGGACAAGGTCATCGTTCCACTGATGAGCCAGATTTTCCGCTCTTTTTTTCTGCCCGTTCTGTTGGGCACGCTTGTGACCATCCTGGGTTCTTACCTCCTTTCGGTAAAAATCGGAAGCCGGCTGGAAAAATTGGTGGCCGGGGCGCACCAGATAAGCTCCGGCAACCTGGACTTTACCCTCCCTCCTTCCGCCCGCGACGAAATCGGCCGGCTTTCGGAGGCCTTCAACCAGATGCGCGTCTCGCTCAAAAACCGGTTGGCGGAATTAAAAGAGGCCCACGCCCAGGCGATGCGGGAGGAGCGGCTGGGCATCGTCGGGCGGATGGCCGCCACCATTATCCACGATTTCCGCGGGCCGATGCAGGTTATCCAGGGCTCGGCCGAGCTGTTGGCCCTGCCCAATGAAAACCTCGAAAAAAGAGGTCGTCACAGTGAAATCATCATCCAGCAGGTGGAACGGATGGCCAATATGACCCAGGAACTGCTGGACTTCGCCAAGGGAGAAACCCGCACCCGGCGGGTGGTCCTGGACATCGAAGACCTGTTGACGGAAATTAATTTTCAGGCGGAGGAGCTGTGCAAAAACACGCCCGTCCGGGTCGACGTGGAATTGAAAAAACCATTCCAGGTTTGGGCTGACAAAGAAAAAATCCTGCGGGTCTTTATGAACCTGATCCGCAATGCCAAGGAGGCGATGGCCGGTGGCGGCGAAGTCAAAATCACCGCCTTTCTGGACCGGGTGGAAGGGGTCATCCAGTTCGTCGATAATGGTCCGGGGATTCCTGTCGAACTGGCCGATCGGCTGTTTCAGCCGTTTGCCACGTTTGGCAAGGCGGGCGGCACCGGTTTGGGACTAGCGTTGAGTAAAAAAATTATTGAAGACCATGGCGGAAGCATTCAATGCGAATCCGAACCGGGGAAGGGAACCGTCTTCACCCTGCGTCTGCCGGCTGGCGAACGAGTTGCATTGGAAACGATAGCGTACACTGAGACCAGCAAAATCGTGATATAGAGCGACTATGAGGAAACGATTCAAATGGTACGGGGCAGTATTGGCCCTGTTTTTGGTTTACCCCCGGGTGAACGCCCAAGGCCCGATTGAAACCCATCTTCTGGTGGATCTGGTGGGCCGTAACACAAGCGCCAAGAACATCTCAAACTTCACCTTCTTCGGCCAATCCAACTTCGACGCTTTGCGGGTGCGACTTTTCCTGGAAAAGAAGGCCTCCGAGCGGGTGGAACTGTTCACCCAGTTTCTCTCCAACAACGCCAATTCGCCGCGCGTTTACGGGGCCTATGTACGGCTCAAATCCGGCAGTCCGTGGGGAAACCTCGAAGCCGGATTGATTCGCCAACCCTTTGGCACTTGGGGGCCGCGCACCTATTCGGACAAAAATCCATTGGTCGGCATTCCGCTCGGCTACAGCTATCACACCGCCTTGATTGTTTACCTGAATACCCTGCAAAAAAGCACCGCCGAGCTTTTGGCCTACCGTGGCCGGGGTGGGAACCCCACCCCCACCTTCGGGGTCAGTTCCGGTCTCCCCTTGGTGTATGACAATTGCTGGAACACAGGCATTTTACTGTTTGGAGGCAACAATAATTGGGAATACACTACAGGTGTTCTGTCGGGATCGCTTTCCAACCCCACCATCGAGCTGAAGCGTTCCCGCCCGCAAATTGCAGGTCGAATCGGCTTTTCTCCCTCTCTGGAGTTGGCCTTTGGAAGTTCGTTTGCTTACGGCCCCTATTTGACCAAAGCAAACGAAAAAGACCTCCCCGTTGGAGCTACGGCCAACGACTACAATCAAACCATCGTCGGGTTGGATTTAAATTTCGAGCGGGGAAAATTCATTGGGCATGCGGAAGGGATGTTCAACCGCTGGATTCACCCCTACGTGTCTGAACCGCTGAAGGTTTATACCGCTTACGTGGAGGGAACCTACAAGTTCGCCACGCAGTTTTTTGCCTCCGCCCGCTACGACCGGATGGAGTTTTCCAAAATCACGGATCCGTCGGGCGGCCGGTCCGTTTGGGATTATTCCCTGTACCGGATGGAGACCGGGCTGGGGTACCGCTTCGACCGGAACGTCACCATCAAACTGGTGGGGCAGTTAACCCGCTTTCCCGGCCAGCCGCAGTTCAACGACGATATCGTCGCCACCCAGATTTCCACAAGTTTCTGACGCCAAAACATAAAGGGAATTTCACTTAAGCGAAACTCCCTTGGAGGTCTGAAGACCTATGCTACTCCTTTAAAAAAATTATTTTCTCTTCTTTGTGGACTTAAGAAGCAGATTGATGATTCCCATCTGAATCCAGAGCCGGTTCTCGGCTTGGTCAAAAACCGCCGACTGGGGTCCGTCCATTACTTCGTCCGTGATTTCCTCTCCGCGGTTGGCAGGCAGACAGTGCAAAACAACGGCCCGCGCTGCGGCTTTTTTCAAAAGAGCGGAATTGACCTGAAAAGCGGCCAGCTGCCGCCTTTTTTCATCAGCCAAGTGTTTTTGCCCCATTGAGGCCCAAACATCCGTGTATATCACGTCGGCGCCGGAAACCGCCTCGTCCGGGTCGGAAGTAATGGAGATTTTACTTTTTCCGGCCTTCTTTGCCTGTTCAATAAGTGAACGATCCGGCCAGGTGGTCTCCGAAGTACCGATGCGCAAATCGACGGGGATTTGGGTGGCCAGTTCCAGCCAGGAATTGGTGATGTTGTTGCCATCCCCCAGGTAGGCGATGGAGAACTTCTCCTTTTTCTTCAGTTTTTCGTAAACGGTCAGCAAATCTCCCAAAATCTGGCAGGGGTGGGACAAGTCGGTCAAGGCATTGATGACCGGGCAGGAGGCCCAGCGGGCCAGCTCTGTCACGTCAGTTTGCGAATAGGTGCGGATGACGATTAAGCCGACGTAGCGGGAGAGCACACGGGCCACGTCGGCTATCGATTCCCGCTTCCCCAAATCGATTTCTTCCTGCCGGAGATAGATAGAATTTCCCCCCAAGCGGGAGATACCGACTTCGAAGGAGACTCGGGTGCGCAAAGAGGGTTTATGGAAAATCAACGCGGCGGTCTTTCCGATCAGCGGTTTTACTTTGAGCTTTCCCTTTTTGAAAGCCAGTGCCATCTGCAAAACTTCCTGTATTTCTTTTGCCGAAAAATCCTGTACCTGCAAGAAATCCTTTTTCATAAGCGTTGAATATCCTCTTTTTTCATGTTATAGAATGTAGCGGCTCAAGTCCTCGTCTTCCACCACCTGTTTCAAAGTTTTATCCACCAATTCAGCGGTGATTCTAAGCTTTTTTAGTTTTGGATCGGGGGCCCGGAACAAATACTCATCCAGAAGGGCCGTCATAACGGTGTGCAGCCGCCGTGCGCCGATATTTTCGGTGCGCTCGTTAACGAGCGAAGCGGTTTTAGCGATGGCGTAAACGGCATCCTCACTGAAACTGACTTCAATCCCCTCCGTGGCTAAAAGCTCCGTGTACTGCTTGACCAGCGCGTTTTTCGGTTCGGTTAATATCCGCACGAAATCCTCGGTGGTCAAACTGTCCAGTTCGACCCGGATGGGAAAGCGCCCCTGCAGTTCCGGTATCAAATCGGAGGGTTTTGAGGTGTGAAAGGCCCCGGCGGCAATAAAGAGAATATGGTCGGTTTTCACCATTCCGTATTTCGTTGTTACGTTGGAGCCCTCGACAATCGGCAAAAGATCCCGCTGCACTCCCTCGCGCGAAACGTCCGGCCCGGCTTTCACTTTTTCCCCGGCGATTTTGTCGATTTCGTCGAAAAAAACGATACCGGAGTTTTCCACCCGGTCGATCGCATCTCCAATGACCTCGTCCATATCCACCAGCTTCCCGGCTTCCTCCTGCGTCAAAACCCGCTGGGCCTCTTCCACGTTCATTTTCCGGCGCTTGGTTTTTTTGGGCATCATTCCTGAAATCATTTCCTGGAAATTGGCCCCTAACTCCTCCATTCCCATCGGGGTGAACACCTCCACCATCGGGAACGCCTGCACCGGAAGTTCCACTTCAACCGGACGCTTGGCCAACTTCCCTTCCCGCAGCTGCACGCGCAGTTTTTCACGCGTCGAATCCCCGTTGCCGCCTTCTTCCGGCGTGTCGGGAACGGCCGCCGGACGGGCGGGCAAAAGTATGTCCAGAATCCGCTCTTCCGCCTGCCGGGCCGCTTTTTCCTGCACGCGCTGTGACATTTCCCGGCGCACCTGGGCCACGGCCAGATCCGTCAAATCCCGCACGATTGATTCCACGTCCCGCCCCACGTAGCCCACTTCGGTAAACTTGGAGGCCTCCACTTTGATAAAGGGAGCGTGGGCCAGATACGCCAGCCGCCGGGCAATTTCGGTCTTCCCCACGCCGGTGGGGCCTATCATGATGATATTGTTCGGCATCACTTCTTCCCGCAATTCTTCGGAAAGCTGCTGCCGCCGCCAGCGGTTGCGAAGCGATATGGCCACTGCCCGTTTGGCTTTCTCCTGCCCGACAATGTATTTGTCCAATTCCTTGACGATTTCCCGCGGAGTCAGTTCCTTCATAGCTCTTCAACCGTAATTTTGTCGTTGGTGTAAATACAAATTTCGGAAGCGATTTCCAGCGAGCGGCGGACGATTTCTTTGGCCGAAAGTTTGGAATGGGCAGCCAAAGCCCGCGCCGCCGAAAGGGCGTACGGTCCGCCGGACCCGATGGAAACGATTTTGTCATCCGGCTCGATGACGTCGCCGTTGCCGGAGATGATTAAGGCCTGCTTGGAATCCAATACGGCCAAAAGTGCTTCCAGGCGCCGCAGGTATCTGTCCGTTCTCCAATCCTTGGCCAGCTCGACGGCCGCGCGGGAGAGATTTCCCTTGAATTCCTCGATTTTTGCCTCGAAGCGTTCGAACAGGGTGAAGGCATCCGCCGAAGAACCGGCAAAACCGGCCAAAATTTCTCCCCCGGCCAGCCGCCGCAGTTTCTTGGCGTTGTGCTTGACGATGGTGTCCTCGAACGTGACCTGACCGTCCCCGCCCAAAGCCGCCTTGCCATCCTTTATCACTCCCACAATAGTTGTTGCGCGAAATATCATTAATCCTCCTGCCGCTGAATATAACGCTTTTAGTGTAAGCGGTAAGGGCGGCTATTCAGCCACCCCTACGTCCATCAACGGAATACGACTTGTAAATATTATCTACGGGAAAACTTTTTATGCTGCTCTTTCAGCCAGTCCGGGTCAACAGCCGTATAAATCTGGGTGGTGGAGATTTTGGAATGCCCTAAAAGCTCCTGCAGCGAGCGCAAATCGATGCCCCTCCGGTATAGATGGGTGGCAAAAGTATGGCGGAGGGCGTGTGGGGAAATATCCGGCCGGCCATCCACGTTTAAAAGCGCTTGCTTGACCATCCGGGCAATGCCGCGGCGGGAAAAAACCGTCCCATCTTCTTTGCAGAAAAGGGATTCAAACTTCCCGCTTGCTTTGGCCTTCAACTTCTCACAAGTTGAAAGATATTCCTCCATCGCACTAGCCGCCTTGCCCGTCAAAGGGACGCCCCGAACTTTTCCTCCCTTTCCTAAAACCTGCACCCAGCGCTGTTCCAAATCGACATTCTCCCGTTTCAAGGCCGAAAGTTCTCCCAACCGCAGTCCGGAGGAATAAAAAAGCTCTAGAATGGCCCGGTTGCGGATCTTTTCAAAGCTCGTATCACCGGGAACAATGAGGTCGTCAAAAAGTTTTTCCACTTGCTGCTCATTCAAACTTTTGGGCGGTTTGCGCACGAATTTGGGAGAAGAGATATAAAGAGACAAGTCCTCCGCGCTACGTTCCGTACGATAGAGAAACTTGAAAAACTGCCGTAGGGTGGAGGCCCGGCGGGAAAGCGTCCGGCTGGATTGCTCGGCTACGGCTCCCAAACGAGTAAAGTAGACACGGAAGCTGTCCGGGCCGATCTTCCCCGGCTCAAATTCCGCCTCAAAGTTTTTGTAACCGAGCGATTCAAAAAAAAGTGCCAAATCCTTCCGATAGGCGTTCAGCGTATTGGAAGAAATATTTCTCCTTTTTAGGTGAGTTAAAAATTCCCCCAGAACCGAGCCAATCGATTCGGCGGGCATACTACGCCACCGGCGTGGCCGCCGGAGTCGGGGCAATTTCGGTCTTGCAGACCGGGCAGAGCAGATATTCCCCCTTGGTTTTGGTTACCTTCGCCAGCATGTAGGTCGAGTCCCCTTTCGGGCAAGCCGTCGGCACCGGGCGATCCCAGGTGGCAAACTTGCATTTGGGATATTTGGAGCAGGAATAGAAAATCCGCCGGCTTTTGCTGCGGCGCTCCACCAGTTCTCCCCCGCATTTTTCCGGGCATTTCACGCCGGTTGACTTGACCAGTGCCTTAGTGTTTTTGCAGTCGGGATAGGCCGAGCAGGCCAGAAAGGTGCCATAGCGCCCGCGCTTGACCACCATTGGCGAGCTGCATTTGTCGCACTTTTCGGAAACCTCCTGGGCCTCTTCCGAGCCCTCCAAGGGCTTGGTCGATTTGCATTCGGGATAGCCGGAGCAAGCCAAAAACTTCCCGTGCCGCCCCCAGCGCACCACCATCGGCCGGCCGCATTTTTCGCACTTCTCGTCTGTTTTTTCCTGGGTCGATTTGCGAATCTCCTTCTCCTTTTTCTTGGCGGCCGCCAGGTCCTCCTCGAACGGCTCGTAAAAATCCTTTAAAACCTTCACCCAGTCATCCTTGCCGTCCTCGACCGAATCCAGTTCCTCTTCCATGGTTCGGGTGAATTCGTAATCAAAAATATCCGGAAACTCTGTCACCAAAATCCGGTTCACGGTTTTTCCCAAGTCGGTGGGGGAAAGCCGCCGCTCTTTGATTTCCACATAATGCCGGGTTTTGATGGTGGTGATGATCGAAGCATAGGTGGAGGGACGGCCAATGCCGCGCGCTTCCAGCTCCCGTACCAAAGCCGCCTCGGTAAAGCGGGCCGGCGGTTTGGTGAAATGCTGGGTCGGCTCCAGTTTATTCAAGGAAAGAGGTGTACCCGCTTTTAAAACCGGAATTTCAAACTCCTCTTCCTCATCTCCGTTTTCATCCTTCAGCTCCTCGTACACCGCCAGGAAACCGGAGAACTTCAGATTCTGTGACGTGGCCCGGAAAAGATAGTCGCCACCGCTAACTTCGACCGTCAAGGCGTCGAAAACGGCAGAGGCCATTTGTGAGGCTAAAAACCGGTTCCAGATAAGCTCGTACAGGCGGAACAAATCTTTGTCGAGGTACTTTTTCACCGCGGACGGTGGATAATCGAAGTAAGTCGGTCGAATCGCCTCGTGGGCGTCCTGCGCCCCTTTTTTGGACTTGTAAAAGCGCGGCTCTTCCGGCAAATACTCCTTGCCGTACTGCTTTTGGATGAATTGGGCGGCCCCCTCCCGAGCCTCGTTGGCCACCCGCACGGAGTCGGTGCGCATATAGGTGATGAGACCGATCGTCTCGCCGCCGATTTCCGCCCCTTCATACAACCGTTGGGCCAAAGTCATCGTCTTGCTGGTGGAAAAGCCGAGCCGCCGGCTGGCATCCTGCTGCAAGGTGCTGGTGATGTAGGGGGGGTACGGATTTTTCTGCCGCTCTTCAATTTTCTGGTCGGAGACGGCGTATTTTTGCTTTTCAATGTCGGATAAAACCTTATCGGTTGCCGCCTTGCTGCCGAGTTCAAAGTTTTCCCCCTTGATTTTGACCAGCTTGGCAGCGAAAACATCCTTCTTGGCGGTTTCAAAAAAGGCTTTGATGGACCAGTATTCTTTGGAAACGAATTTTTCAATTTCCTCTTCCCGCTCGCAGACCAACCGTAGGGCGACCGACTGCACCCGCCCGGCGGAAAGCCCGCGGTGCACGGTCTTCCACAAAAGGGGGCTGATTTGATAACCGACGAGACGGTCCAGAATCCGGCGGGCCTGTTGGGCCTCCACTTTGTGGATGTCGATTTTTCCCGCCTCGGCGATGCCTCGCTTGACCGCTTCCTTGGTGATTTCGTTAAAAGAGGCACGCAGGGGTTTTTTGAGCTTCAACTGCTGGGCAACGTGGTGGGCGATCGCCTCCCCCTCCCGGTCCGGGTCGGGCGCCAGATAAATCTTGTCCGCTTCCTTGGCCGCCTTTTTCAGCTCGTTGATAACTTCCTTCCGTTTGGCGACCACTTCATACTCTGGCTCGAATTCGTTCTCTACATCCACCCCGAGGCGGCTTTTGGGCAAATCCATAATGTGCCCCTTGGTCGCCAAAACGTTAAAGTCCCGCCCCAAAATCTTTTTTAAGGTCTTGGTCTTGGTGGGCGACTCAACGATGACTAAGTTTTTGGCCATAAATTAAACGTAAACCCCCGAAAAATATTACTGCCGCTCAAATTCAATCTTGCCGGAAACGAGCTCTTCCAGAGCTGCTTCGGCCACTCGATGGGAAGGAAGCTCCTCTTCCATCGGTACAACCCCTTCTTCATATTTCTTGCGCGTGCGGTTCAGCCAGCGGGCCGTTTTCGCCGCTCGGATGACCGCTTCGTATCGCGTACCGGATGTTTGAACCACTTTCTCTACGTTATTGAAGTTCATTCGTTCTCCTTTGTTTTAATCGACAGAAGCCGTGCAAACTCCAGTTCTGATTGCCTTCCAACCGCACAATTTCACTTTTTGTTCCCGCCGGGCATCCGCGAAGGACGGGAAAGTTCCGCCAGTAATATTGCTTCCAGCCGTTTTACGCTTTCTGGAACGGTTTGGTTCACAATCCAATAATCGTACCGCCGCGCGGCCGCCAGTTCTCGTTTAGCATCGAAAAGCCGCTGCACAAGTTCTGATTTCGATTCGGTTCCCCGGCCGGACAGCCGGGTTTTGAGCGCCCTCCAGCCGGGGGGGAATATAAAAACCAAAACCGCTTCAGGGAAAACCTTTTTTATCGCCCGCGCCCCCTGCCGGTTGACGTCGAAAAGAACCACCTTCCAGTTTTTTTTCGATTTCAAGGGGGCCGCCGGCGTGCCGTAGTAATAGCCATGGATTTTGGCCCATTCCAAAAGCTTTCCCGTTTTGCGCAGCCGCAAAAATTCCTTTTCTGAAATGAAGTGATAGTCTCGGCCGTTTTTCTCCCCCATGCGCGGCAGTCGCGTTGTCACGGAGGTGGAAAATCCGAACTGTGGATGTTTTTTCAAAATTTTTTTTACCAACGTTGTCTTTCCAGCACCGGAGGGAGCGGAGACGACGATCCACAGAGAGCTGAACAAACGCCTACTCCACGTTCTGAACCTGCTCGCGCAGTTTTTCCAGTTCCTCTTTGACGGCAATCACCCGCCGGGCGACGGTGGCCGCCAGCGCCTTGGAGCCGAGCGTGTTCACCTCTCGCCCCATTTCCTGCAAGAAGAATCCCAGCCGTTTGCCGACCGGCTCCCCAACGGAAAGGGCGGCGCCGAATCCTTCGATATGGCTCTTAAGACGAACTATTTCCTCGGTAACATCGGAACGCTCCGCCATCAAGGCCACTTCCTGCTCCACCCGTACGGAATCGTATTTTCCTTCCCCCAAAAGTTCCTTGATGCGCGTCTCCAGGCGCTGGCGGTAGGCCTCCTTGTGGGCTGGAATTTCCTTTTCGATTTCCGCCACTTCCCGGCTAATCAAATTCAAGCGGTTTTTGAAATCCTCCGCCAGCCGCCGCCCCTCTTCAATTCTTGCCCGGTTCAACTCGTTTATGGCCTTGGTTAACACTTCTTGAACCAGCTCCAAAGCCCCTTGCGGCGCTTCACCCAGGTCCTCCTTGACCCACCAAGGGAGGTATAACAAATCCTCCAGCTTTGGCTCCCCTTTCAACTTGAATTTCTTTTTGGCGACCTTCAGCCAGTCCAAGAAGGCTTTCACCTGGGAAGGATCGAAAGCCCAGGCCGGGCGGTCTTTCTCCTCCCAGCGGACGTTGACGTTCACCTTCCCCCGTTCCAACCGCGGGGTCAAAAATTCCCGCAGGACCGATTCCAGCCCGTAGAGAAATCGGGGGAGCCGGAAGGAAAGCTCCAGAAAGCGACTGTTTAAGGAGGCAATTTCCGCCGAAATGCGGTGGCCGTCCTTTTCCAGCTCGGCCCGGCCGAAACCGGTCATACTGTGCATAGAAAAAGGAAATTACAAATCCAACCGGCTTTGTCAAAACAAAAACTTAACGTCCGGCTTTTTTACTGGCCCAATTTGACTGGAATTGGGACAGGGGCTAAATTGCGCTATGCTTTTGTATCCCTTCTTGACCGGCTGGGCCGCACGCGAATTGGAGCAAAAAATCAAGGGAGTGCGGTTGGAATCGGTCCGCACTTCGGAGAGCCGGAAAACCGTCCGGCTCACTCTTTTCGACGCCTGTCTGACGGCAGAAAAGAAAAAAAATAATTTGTTTTTTTCCTTCCAGCCCGGCCAGCAGCTTTTCTTTTTCACGCCAGTTGTCGAAATCAAAACCCATCCCGGATGGGAGGTTTTTGACTCCGAATTGGGCGGGGTCTTTGTCAAGTCCGTCCGCCAAACCGGAACCGATTCGACAGTGGAAATATCCTTTACGCAACGGGAGGCCTCCGGCAACGAACATTTTTTGCTCCGTTTCATCCTCTTCGGCAAAGAAACCGGGATGGGACTATTTCAGCCCCTTGATTCTGAACGACCGAAAAGAACCTGGCCGCCAGAGATTGTCAACCTTTCTTCCAAAAGGATCGGCGATTCAGAAATCACTTTGTCCGGCGCCGAAAAATATCTGAATGAAAACCCCGAAGCGCCGCTGGCGGACTCCCTGCGCAAAACCCTGCGGATTCCAACCTTTCTGGCTTTGGAGCTTTTCCATCGCGCTGGAATTTCCCCGGATGAAAATTTCGGCGCGCTTTCTACGGAGAAAAAGGAGGGGTTACAGAAAGCCATTCGATCGTTGTTTGAAAAAAAAGATTTCAAACCGACACTGATTTTTGAAAAAGAACAGTTGAAAGGAATTTCTCTTTTTCTGATTCAATCGACCCAAGCGGAAAACCAGAAACAATTTGGCTCGTTTCTCGAAGCGTTTTCCTATGCTGCTGCCTGGAACGAGCTAAAGAAATATGAGAAGAAACTGGAAGCCGAAAAAAAGGACTTGGAGAAACGCAAGGAAAAGATCCAAACCGAGTTGAAGAGTTTTGAAAACTCAGAGCGCCTGCGGCAGATGGGGGATTTGATTCTATCCGCCAAGGATAAAATCCGCCCGCGTGCATCTGAGCTGATTACCGAAAACTGGTACGAAAACCCTCCCGTGGAAATCCAGATTCCGCTCGACGCAACCAAAACGGCCAAGCAGAACGCCGAGGCCTATTTTTCCAAGTTTCAAAAGGCCGCTCGGGCCTTGGAACTTCTGCCCAAGCGGATCAAAGAAACGGAAAACGAGTCGAACAAAGTTGATAAGCTGTCAAATCGCATAGCCGCGGATGGAACGGCAGAAGAAAAGTGGCTTTTGGTGCAAGAACTGGAAACCCTCTATCCGCCACCGGCTATTGCCAAAAAGCAAAAAGCCAAGGAAAAACCGCAAATCGGGTGGACCTTTTGGACGAAAGACGGTTACAAATTCCGGGTGGGACGGAATTCGGAGGAAAACGACCGACTGACCTTGCACGAGGCCAATAAAAACGACCTGTTTCTGCACGCCTCCCAATCTCCCGGCTCGCACGTGATATTGACGGCCGAAAAACGACCGTTCTCAAAGGAGGCGATATTGGAAGCCGCCGCGGCCGCGGCCTACTTTTCCAAGGCCCGCCACTCCACCAAAGTCAACGTGGACTACGCCGAGGCCCGCTATGTGACAAAACCCCGCAGGGCCAAAGCAGGACTGGTAGTTTTAATGCGTTCGAAATCGGTGATGGTGTATCCTAAAAAGCCGGAAAGACAGGAAGGACCGGGAAAAGAATAGGGGCCCAATATATTGAGCCCTCGCTAAAAGTAGACGGATAGGCCAAATTTTACGGTTGCAGGGTTTACGTCTAGTGAGCACCGGGTAGTTTTGCTACGATTTGTGTTGGTCCCAGACGTAGACCTGGATGTGGAACTCAACCAATTATATTTCAAAATTAACCCGTACTCTGCGAGCAGACTTATATTCTCTGTGGCAAACCACTCCACGCCTACAGGACCGGAAAGTCCAACGGCCCAGTTAACGGATGTTTGGGAATTCCGATAGCCAGTATCTTCCGTGGAGTTGTATTTATTGCGGTAAAAGCTGCCGATCGGGCCAAATCCAAAGTAAAACCGGGCTTTTGTGTCCTCGGGGGCATAAACAACATACTGGACTACCAAATCAAAACTTTGGCCATTGGTTTCTCGATACGCGTACCTGCTATACATAAGTGTATCATTCTGAAAAGATTCAAACCTATCGTTGTAATCGGCAGCCGAAGCGCTAAAACCAACACCAGCCCGGATTGCCTTCCTCGTGGAATAATGTCTCTTTGTGGAAAGAACCATCCCATGGAAATCCCGAAGCGTAAAATTCTGCGTTATCTGAAACTGCAAGGCCCACGTGCCGGCTTTAAGCGAATTGGGACGTTTCTTCTCTATTGGGGGTAAAGAATCGGAATTTTGGGCGAAAGTCACCGAGGAGATTAACAGAATCCCCGCGACCGCCAAAAACAAAACCGGCCTGCCCGTCCGGTAGGGTAACATCTTTGTACTCCTTTAACGGTTCGCTACCAAAAGCTCAAGAGGAAATATAGCTAAACAGGAATGCCCGTCCAGCGCTTTTTTGGGATAATCGTTGAGTTTTAGGCTTTTGTTTGTGGGGATATTAAAAACAAAAAGAACTCAATATATTGAGCCCTTATTATCTTACTATGAAACTCCCGCTAAAAAATCAACCACTTCTTTTTCTTTTTGTCCTTCATCTCCCGGGTCGGCTCCTTGTCGTCCAGAATCAAATCATCCTTGCCGAACATTTTCAAAAGGAGCTGATCGGTGGCCACCGCCTCTGCTTCAGTTTCCTCCGGAATGGATACGAAAATGGGAGTTCTGGAGTTGCCTTCCCCGTCGGCTTCAATTACCCGCACCAAAACCACGGTGACGTTGTCGTCCCCGCCGTTGGCGTTGGCCCGGGCAATCAAACCGGCGGCCGCTTTTTCCAGATTTGGATTGGCCAGCAAAATTTCTAAAATTTCATCGTCCGTAATCATCCCGGAAAGACCGTCCGAGCAAAATAAATACACATCCCCCGTTTTGACCGGTTCCAGACTGATATCCACCTTCACCGCCGGGCGGATGCCCAACGCGCGGGTGATGAAGTTGCGGTCGGGGAAGTTTTGAGCCTCCTCGGCTTTCAGCTCGCCGGAGGCAATGAGCTCCTCCATCCAGGAATGGTCGACGGTCAGCCGGCGGATAACCGAGTCGCGCAGCAAATAGCAGCGGGAATCCCCCACGTGGCAGATGGCGAACTGCCCGGGGGTAAAGACCCCGGCGACAACGGTGGTTCCCATCCCGCGCATTTTGACGGCTTGGGCCGAGGCCCGAAAAATTCGCCGGTTCGCCAGGCGGATGCCGCGCACCAAGTTGCGGATGGAGGGGGAAAGCTCCTTTCCCAAACCGTTCGGGAGATAATCCGCCCCCGGCGGCTCGACGGCCATGATTTTTTCCAAAGCATCCACGGCCGCCCGGCTGGCCACTTCCCCCGCCTTGTGCCCGCCCATTCCGTCGCAGACCGCGACCACCCCCCGTTCAGGCAGGGTTAAAAAGCTGTCTTCGTTCTGCTCCCTTTTCCGCCCCACGTCCGAGAGGGCGTAAACATCCAATTTCAAGCTCGCTCCTCGCTGCCTCTATTTAAGTGCTACCCATCCCAAAACCAGCAATAAAATTATAATTCCGCCAATAATCCAGAAGATTCTTTTATCGAGAAACGTATTCTTGGGCTCTTTTCCCATCCGGGGCGGCGCAAAATCCAGCCGGTCGCCGGAGGCCAGACGGAAAATGGTGGGGACTTTCTCGCTCAAAATCCCGATTTCATCTCCGGGCTTCAGTGGAAATCCCTTTTCCGACTTGATTTTCTTGCCGTTTACCATCACCCCCAACTTGGAACCGACGTCGATGATGGAAAAATCAACGCCCCCTCCGCCGGGAGCGAAGATGTTCGACCAGAAAAAAGAAGCGTGGCGGCGGGAAACGGAAGTATCCAATTCCCCTTGCTCGTCTTCCCGGACGACGATTTCATTCGCCTCTTTGTCCCGCCCGATTTTGGTTTCTCCCGGTTTCAATTGAAAGCGCCGGCCAGCCAAAGGCCCCCAGACGGCCAATAAATAGTATTCATCCACCCGCCCTGGAATCTCAAAGGCATCGCTTACTTTGGTCCGATCGGGCATCGCGGCAATCATCGTTTTTTCGGATGCCGAATCGCGGGAAGCAGCCGGCCTAGGGGGCACCGCCGTCTTTGGGCGGGGGGGCGGTTGTTGAACCTGGGGAACTTTACTGGTAGGCACCTCGAGTTCCGGCTCCTGCAATGGGGCGACCGGACGGGGACTTAGCGGTTCTACTTCAGACACGGGTGGAGGAGCAGCCGAAACGACCGGCGGTGGCTCAAACGCCAGCCCTTCCATCTCCTCCGGCAACCGGCTGAAAACCAAAACGTACGGGCCGACTTTGATTTCATCCCCGTCTTTTAAGGGTTGCTCTACGCTGACCTCCGCGCCATTGACGAACAGTTGGGGAAAAGCCCCCACCGGCTTGATGAAAAAGGACTGTCCTTTGGGCCAGATGACCGCCTCCTCCTTGCCGACTGTCCAGTCGTCGATACGGACGTCTGCCAATCGGTCGGAGCCAACCCGCAGATTTTTCGCCTCCAGGCGGAAGATTTGGAGGATTTCAGAATCTTTCTTTAGGACGATTTTGGGCATGTGCCCTTATCGGCTGGAACTGGTAGTTCGGCGAAGCGTGCAAGGGAGTGTTTTTCCCTGCCCCGCCACGACGGCAAATTCTTCGGAGAACGGCTCAAACCCGGGGGGCGAAATCGTCACCCGGTACATCCCGCCCGAAAGATCGGCGGAAAAAGTTCCGCTGCCGTCCGTTTTTCCCTGAGCCACGATCTCCCGCGTCCGGCGGCTGCGGATGGTGACCGGGGCGCCGGACAAGCTGTTGGTCCGCTCATCCTTTACGACAATCCGGGTGCGGGAATCGAGCGCTTTGGTCTCCGGCTTTTTATCCGGCGCCGCAATTGAACGGGTGGTCCCGCCGGTCTGTTTTTTTTCCGGTACGGCTGCGGCCACATCGGAAGAACCGGTCGGTTTCAATTCTGCCGCATAGACCGGCTCGGTGGCCGCCCCCACGTCCAGAGTAACTTCTTTCGATTGGTAGCCGGACAAAGCAAAGCGAACCTTCTGTTTTCCATAGTCGAGCAGGATTTTCGGATTCTGGGCCGTGTTTCCCACCGGCGCGATGTCCTTGCCCAAAAAGACCGAAGCGCCGGCTGGATTGCTGCGGAATTCGATTTCCTTTCGGAAGTAGCCGGTGATGCTGAAATTCAAGGAAGGAGTTCGGCCGGGAGAAAAACGCCAAAGCCGGGCGTCCGCCATATCCGCAGTCTCCCGCAGTGGATCCAAATTGAAACCGGAGAGCTCCCCGCCGTTCGGTTCTCGCAACTTCAAATCGAACGGTTCAGAGAGTTTCCAGCGGAGCGTCAAGGGGGTCTTCCCCAATTCGGAACCGTTCACCACTACGGCCGCTCCGGGCGGGACGGAAGCCAGTTTCACCGGCGCTTCGAACGCGCAGGTAAGCTCCTTTTTTTCCTTTTTGGGATAGGAAAAATGAACCAGCAAATCCGGCAGGCCCGCTTTGCGGAAAACAAGGTCATGCTCCCCTTCAGGAAGATCTTTCAACAGGAGTGGGGTAGTCCCTTCTTGCTCTTCCCCGTTGATGAGAACGGCGGCCCCGGCGGGGACAGTGGTTAAAGTGACCGTCTTCTTGGCAGTTATAATAAACCAAGCCGCCGCTGCCACCAAAAGAACACCGGCGGCAATGCCGATGGGGAGAACCGGGCTTTTCTTTTTCCCGCTCACCTCCGGCGGTTTCTTCATCGGACGGGGGATCGGGGTGGCCTTGAGCATCGTCGGCGCCTCGGCGGAAGCCGGTTTTTTGGCTGGCGGTGCCTTGGGCGGTTCAAGGGCGGACGTGGCCGCATCGGCGCGGGCGGCCGCCTGCACGACGTCCTTCACCGGTATCTCCTCCACATCCTTGACTCCGTGGAATTGAACCTCCTTGGTTGCAATAATCTCTTTGGACTTATCGGCAATCCGCTTGAGCGTGTCGGTGGTGTCCTCCTTGGGCGGCCGCTCCTCCGGCCGAAGCATCAAAAGGGAATTGACGAAACGGCCCAGCTCCGCCTGCGGCGATTCCAAAGGAGAGGTGCGCTGGTAGTTGTACAAATCGACGTACATCTCCCCGGCCGACTGGTAGCGCTCCAAGGGATCTTTTTTCAACGACTTCATAACCACTCGCTGTAAGGCAACCGGCACGTTCTTTTCCAGAAGCGGCTCGGTATCCACCCGGGCGGTGACGATGTTTTTCATTACGGAATAATCCGATTCCCCGGAGAAAAGCTGGCGGGTGGTCAAAACTTCATAGAGCGCAATCCCCAAGCTGAACAAATCGGAGCGGGCGTCGATTTTCTTCCCTTCCAGCTGTTCCGGGGACATGTAGTTGACTTTTCCTTTCAAGATTCCCGTGCGGGTCTCCTTGGCCACCCGCTGGCGGGCTTTGGCGATGCCGAAGTCGATGAGCTTGACGTCGCCGGAGACCGACATCATGATGTTGGAGGGGGAAATGTCCCGGTGGATAATGTTCAAAGGATGCCCCGTGCGGCGATCCTTGGCTTGGTGGGCATAGTCCAACGCCTTGCAAACCTCGGCGATGATATGGACGCCCAAATCCCGCGGGAAGAAAACTTGGTCCCGTTCGCAGCGTTCCAAAGCGGAGCGCAAGTCAATCCCCTCGATGTATTCCATTATCAAAAAGACCCGACCCTCGTCCGTTTTCCGCAAGTCCAGAACCTGGATGATGTTGGAGTGGGCCAGCTTGGCAGTGTTCATCGCCTCGTCGGTGAACATGTCCATGTACTGCTGGTCCCCCACGAGCGAGGGGGCGATTTCCTTGATGGCGACCGGCTTGTCCAAAGTCAAATCCCAGCCGTAATAAACGATGCCGAAACCCCCTTCTTTCAGCTTGCGGATAAGCTCGTATTTCCCGTCGATTAGAACTCTTGTCATTTACCCCTCAAGGTAGTTTATCGGCAAAAGGTTGTCAATTGTCGCTCAAATTTAACCCCTTTTTATGTTTACGGGGTACGGGAAAGAAAGTTGTCTTTCCCCCGATTTATCGGTTCCGGCGGGCACCTCCGCATGGGTTGGACTTTATCATCCCGCGCAATTATGTTGCGGGCAGGAAAACAGGAAAGGCAAAAACGGAATGTCGCTGAAAACGAAGTCGATTTACGATCCGATTGAAAAATCGGACGGTATTCGGATTCTGGTGATGACCCTCTGGCCGCGGGGTTTCAAAAAAGGAAGCTTTGACCGCTGGGAGAAGTCCCTCGGTACTCCGATTGAGCTAATCAGGAAATACAAGGCCGGCAAAATCGAATGGCCGGAGCTTAAAAAAGAATATAAAAAGGCGATGACCGGGCAAAAAGCGCTTCTGGCCGAAATCGCAAAGTTGGCCAAAAGGAAAACAATGACCCTCCTCTGCGCCTGCCGGGAGGAAACCACCTGCCACCGCTCGATATTGAAAGAAATGATTGCAAAGCTTTAGCGGTGTATTCGGCATTTATCCCCCTTTAACCGGATTTTGACAAAATAAAAGCCGGCATCCTCCCTCCACCAGGCAGACGCTCGAGTTTGGGGAACTGCCCGGCCGCGCTTGGTAGCGCCAATCGGTGATGCCGGCGGGGAACCACCCGTTTACTACACTACTTTTTATACGAAACGAACTTCTCAAGGATGCAAGAATCTGTTGCGGGATCAAACTCGAAGCTGCCCGTCCGTTGTGGTGTAGAAATTATTCGGTTTTTCTCAAGAAGCAAGAAAAAAAAAATTTAGAAGAGCTCGCTTATTCAAAAATAAGTCGCTATCCCAAACTGCAGAGCCGCCGAGCGGGTTTCGTTATTGATACGGTCGAATTCCCAGTTGTGCAGGTAATTAAAGCGTAAAACCGTCTCCGGCACGGGACGCAGATTGACACCCAGTGTGAGGCGGTGCAAGTCGGCTCCTTCAATGTCGGCATCCAAATCGATGTAGTCATAACGCGTACCGAAGGCCAGTACGGATTGCGGAAACATCGGCAGTATGCCGTCAAAAAGATTGTAGAGGGCCTGTCCATAAAATCCCCACTGCTTTTCGGCAAAAAGCCCGACCAAGGAGGGTGGTATCTCTATCGAGGCCCGCGCCAGCTCCCCCTGCAAAGCCAGCCGCCCGATTTCGTATTCGGCATCAAGCGCCAAAAGGGTGGCCATCCGGGGTTCGTCCACATCGACCCCCTCAAGTTTGTAGGTGTTGTACCGGCCGGTGTGAATCGAAAGCCCCAATTCGCCGCCGAACTGCGGGCTGAAGGCCAGCCGTCCGGCAAAAGCCGGGCTGCCGTTGTTGTCCTTCTCAAACGCCTCCGGCCTTCCGTCCGGCAGCGATGTGCCGTCCCCGGCCAGAAGGATGCCGTCCGTCAGCCCGTTGACCAAATAGGCCTCGTAGGTAAGCCGGTTTTCGCCGGAAGGATAAAGCGAACCATAAAATCCCAATCCCGCCTCGGATAGCGTAGATGGAATGATGCGGGTGGAAACCAAAGGGCGATCGACAAATTCGTTTCTTGGACTGTCATGCGCCAAATTGAATTTGCCGATGGGGGAAAGCAAAATTCCGCCGCGCAGATTGAACTCTTCCCGAAATTGCAAATCGACCAAGGCCATCTCCAGCTTGATTTCCTCCGTTCCGTGCTCGAACTCCAGCTCGGAGGTGAGCTTTATTAACTCGGAGATGGAAGAAAAAAGAAAGAGGTTGAAGCGCCGCGCCTCAAAGGAGTATCCTTCGTGAATCCCGGCCTCGTAATCGGAGCGTACCAGCATTTCGGCGTAACCCCCCACGGCCAGCCGGGCGGAAGGACGCACCAAATACGGCTTGTCGTAAATCCCTCCCTTGACGAATGGCTTTTGCTTCGTGTCCACCTCTCCTTGAGCGAAAGCGGCGACTGCGAAAAAAAGCTCCAGGCAAAACGCTCCGCGCAGTGCCTTCATTATCCTTCCTTCAAGATGATTTCCAAAAAATCCCCCTCTTTTCTCACCGGAAAGCGCGTCAAGGCCGCCGGCGCCGGCCCGCGGATCACCTTGCCGCTCAAATCGTACTGCGAGCCGTGGCAGGGGCATTCGAATTTGGATTTGGTTTTGCGCACTTCGCATCCGGCATGCGTGCAGGTGGTGGAAATGGCAAATAATTCGCCGGAGGCATTCTGAAAGAGAACTATCGGATGGGCAAACCCGAAGGGATAAATCTTGACGTATCCCCCGGGCTCGGAAAGTTTAGGCAATTCAGCCAGCGCCAGGCGAACTCTGTTTTCTTTTGCTGAAACCCGCAGGGTTTGTGAATTAATGGTGCATCCTTCAAGCAAAGCGGACACAGGCAGGACGGCGGCACCGGCAAAAGCGGCCACGGTGCCCTGCAAAAACTCCTTCCGGGTCATCATAGCGATTTCAGGAATTTCAAAAGCGCCTCCTGGTCGGCGGGGGAAAGCTGCAAAAAGAGTTTTCGGCTCGAATCCGCCTCCCCCTTGTGAAAATTGATGACCTCCCGCAAATCGGAAGTCCGCCCGTCGTGCAGGAAAAACGGCTTCCCGCCCAAGACCGTCTCGATAATTCCCAATCCCCACAACGGGGTGGTGCGCCACTCCGTGCCGGAGGCCTCTGCCTCGATGAAATTATCCGCCAAGTCCGGCCCCATATCGTGTAAAAGCAGGTCGGAATACAGATTGGCGGTCTTGTTGCTCAAAGCGGTAATCGGATGCGCCCCGGTGGTAAAAGCCGGCGTATGACACCTCCCGCAGAGAATGGCGGAAAAAAGAGAATCGCCTCGTTTCACCTGCGTGTCGGCGGGATTGCGGCGCAAAGGCGGCCGCAAGGTCTGGAGGTAGAAAACCACGTCGTTGACCGTTCGGGCCGAAAGCTCCGGGTCGGATACCGGATCGCCGCCGCTGCCGCCGGCCATCGGGTTGAAGTTTTCCACCGGACGGAAATCGGTGGTGATGCCGATGTCCTGGTGATAGGCATTCGCGGTCTGCTGCAGCAGATTGATGGCCCCCGCCTTGCGGCCGAAACGGCCCAGGTATTTTCCGTTGTAGGGCCCCGGCGGCAAATTCAAAAATTCCGGCGCCTCGATATATTGCGGCCGCCCGGAAATCCCGTCCCCGTCGGCATCCAGCGAATCGACGTTGGCCAGAATGGCGGCGTCCGATAGCGCTTCAATCAAACCCAGCCCCACCACCAAAGGCCCTCCCCGCTCTGAAACGGCGTTGGCTTCGGATGGAATTTTTTCCGCCGGGTACCCCGGCAAGCTCCTTTCTTGAAGCTGCGGCCCGCCGTATTGCGCCAAAACGTCAAACTGCCCGCCCCCCAAATTTTTCCCGAACCGTTTCAGATTGACGGAAGGATGCCCCCGCCCATCCCCCACGTGGCAACGCTCGCAGGCCGTATTGTTGAAAAGCGGCCCCAACCCGGTCTCAAAGGTGAACACCTCCCCAAACGCCTCATCCCCCCGGGCAAAAATCTTCAACTGTTCCGGGGTGAGCCCGTCGATGGGGGCGTCCAGGCTCTCCTCCGGCTTGGGGGCTTCCGTGAGAAGTTTCTGACAGCCGGAAAGCCCGCCCAAAATGGAAGCCGCCCCGCAGGCCAAAAGAAAGCCGTATAAAAGCCCGGTCAAAAACCCGAAGCGTTTTCCGAACACCGTTACATCCTTCCGTTTCTTGCAATTAATTCCACTTAACGGAAAGAATTAATCCATATTAATTAAACTTGTCAAGCTAAAAAAGCTCCCCCGGGGACTGGCGCGCCCGGCCTCGCGGCCGGCTCGACGCCTCCTTCGAAGGTCCACCGGGGGAGTTAGAAATGAAAACCGGGCGAACGCCGCAAAACTTTAACTTTTCCCGTTCAGCAAGGAAAACGCAATGGAAGGAAAAAGTTCCAAGCGGTCAATGTCCAAATTCTGACACAAAGTGTCAGCTTTTTGACACCAGAAAAAAACGAAGAGCAGAGCGGGTAAAATCTGAAACTAAGTCCCCAGCTCCCAGGAAGCGAGGTACTTTTTCTGCTCGGGGGTCAAGCTGTCGATTTTGATCCCCATCGATTTAAGCTTCAAGCGGGCGATTTCCCGGTCGATCGGTTCCGGCACGGGATAGACCCGCCGCTCCAGTTCCCCGCCGGAAGTAACCAGATACTCCACCCCCAACGACTGGTTGGCAAACGACATGTCCATCACCATCGCGGGGTGTCCCTCGGCCGCGGCTAAATTGATGAGCCGCCCTTCTCCCAAAAGATAAACCCGCTTGCCGCCGGGCAGCGTGAATTCCTCAACAAACGGCCGCACTTCCCGCCGTTTTTTGGCCAGCTTTCCCAACGCCGGAATGTCGATTTCGGCATTGAAATGTCCCGAATTGGCCAAAACGGCGCCCTCCTTCATCGCGGCGAAATGCTCCCGGCGCAAAACGTTCAAATTACCGGTGACCGTGATGAAAACGTCCCCCTTGCGGGCCGCTTCATACGAGGATACGACCTCGAATCCATCCATCGCCGCTTCCATCGCCCGCAAGGGATCCACCTCGCAGACGAAGACCACCGCCCCCATTCCCTTGGCGCGCATCGCCACCCCCCGCCCGCAGAAGCCATAACCGAAAACCACCACCTTCGAGCCAGCCATCAAATGATTGGTGGCCCTCAGAATCCCGTCGATGGTGGATTGCCCAGTACCGTATCGGTTGTCGAACAAATGCTTGGTTTTGGAATCGTTGACCGAGATCACTGGGAAAAGCAAACTCCCTCTTTCTTCCATTGCCCGCAACCGGATAACGCCGGTCGTCGTTTCTTCCGTCCCGCCAATGACCCGGTCGGCATCCCTTTTTCTCGAAGAATGCAAAAGGGAAACCAAATCCGCCCCGTCATCCATCGTCACCACCGGCTTGATGTTTAGAGCCGACTCGATATGGTCGTAGTATCGTTTTTTATCCTCTCCTTTGACGGCGTAAGTAGGAATGTGATAGTCGAAAACCAATGAAGCCGCCACGTCATCCTGTGTGGAGAGGGGATTGGAGGCACACAGCCTCAGCTGCGCCCCCCCCACTTTCAAGGCCAACATCAAATTAGCCGTCTCGGTGGTGACGTGCAAGCAGGCGGCGATACGAACCCCGGCAAACGGTTTTTCCTTGGCGAAGCGCTTTTGAATGTCCGCCAAAACCGGCATGTTGCGGGCCGCCCATTCAATTCGCTTCCGGCCCAAAGCGGCCAGCTTTCTATCCTTCACATCATATTCTTTTGCCATTTATTCTCCAAGTAAGATGACTATTATGCCAGCCGTGCCAACTCGCTTGCGCGGTTTGTTTTCTCCCAAGTGAACTCCGCTTCGTTCCGGCCGAAATGGCCGTAGGCGGCCGTTTTTAGATAAATCGGCCGCAAGAGCTTCAGATAATTGATAATCCCCCGCGGTTTGAGCGGAAAAAGCTTGCGCACGAGCTGGGTCAGCCGGGTATCCGGCACCCGCCCCGTGCCGTTCGTTTCAATCATCACGCTGACTGGTTCGGCCACCCCAATGGCGTACGCCAATTGCACCGTGCATTCCTCCGCCAGACCGGAAGCCACGATGTTTTTGGCGATGTGCCGGGCCTGATAGCAGGCGGAGCGGTCTACCTTGGTCGGATCCTTGCCGGAAAAAGCACCCCCCCCATGCGCCGCCCAACCGCCGTAGGTGTCCACGATGATTTTCCGCCCGGTCATTCCGGTGTCCGACTGCGGCCCGCCGACCACAAATTTGCCGGTGGGGTTGACCAGATAGCGGGTCTTGGCGTCCAGATATTTTTTCGGAATGACGGGCAAAACCACTTTTTCCACGATTTCATCCTTCGCCCGGTTGGTGATTTTCTTCCCGCTTTTATCCAAAATCTCCTCCGTATGCTGGGAGGAGACGACCACCGTATCCACGCGATAAGGCGCACCATCCCGATATTCGACGGTCACCTGCGATTTCCCGTCCGGCCCCAGATAGGGCAAAACCTTCTTCTTGCGGACGACCGAAAGCCTTTGGGTCAGCTCGTGGGAAAGCTGAATAGGCAAAGGCATCAGCTCCTCGGTATCGCGGCAGGCATAGCCGATCATCATCCCCTGGTCTCCGGCGCCGCCGACGTCCACGCCTTGCGAAATATCCGGCGACTGCCGCCCGATGGCGTTCAAAATGGCGCAGGTGGTGTAATTGAACCCGTATTTCGAGTGCGTGTAACCAATATCCCGGATTAAGTCCCGCACCAGCCGGGGAATGTCCACGTAGGTGTGGGTAGTGATTTCCCCACCAACGATGACCAGCCCGACGGTGATAAACGTTTCGCAGGCCACCCGCCCTTTTTTATCCTTCTTTAAGATTTCGTCCAGAATGGCGTCTGAAATCTGGTCGCACACCTTGTCCGGGTGCCCTTCCGTCACCGATTCCGAGGTGAAAAAGAAATTTTTGCCGTTTTCCTTGCGCATTATGGTTTTCGACTTCGTTTGGAATAAATCTGCCAACGATGCGAATGGGCTAACTTATCTAAAAGAAAACTTTTGTCAAGAAAAGATGACAAAAAAGCCGCCCCCTTGTCGAGAGCGGCTTTTGCTGCAGAGTAGTCGGGGCTACTTTACAAACATCATTTGCTTGGTTTCAGCAAAAGTCGGGGTTTTCAGCTTGTAGAAGTAGAGGCCGGATGCCACGCCGTTACCCGAAGCGTCCGTGCCGTCCCAGACAATTTGATGCATCCCCGCCGGTTGTTCGTAATCAACCAACGTTCTCACTTCCTGTCCCAAAAGGTTGTAAACTTTCAACTCCACTTTGGCCGCCTCCGGCAAGGCGTAGTCGATGCGCGTGGCGGGATTGAAGGGATTGGGATAGTTCTGGCCCAGAACGAAGTTTTTGGGAACGGAAGCCACATATTTCCCCGCTCCTTCAGTTTTCGTTATGTCCACAAAGCCGTAAGCGGCACTCGGTATAGGCCGCATATCGGTGATGTTCGGATCAGGATTTATGTCAATCTGCACCCGGCTGTCCGCCCACGTGGCATAGACCCGCACGGTGTTCGGCCCGATTTCCCGACTGACGGCGTCGTTGTAATCCCCGAAGTTGGGAATGATGTTGGAAACCGTGCGCGACCAATTGGAGGAAAAATCGGTGACCCGCACCGGCGTGCCAAAGCTCGCCCCCCCGTCCGTGGACAAAGCCACATACCCGTCCACAATGCTGCTTCGATTGGAACGCCGCGTCCGCCCTGCCACACCGTCCAGCCCCCGGTTGGTTTCGATGTCGTTCGGATGGGGAGTCACGTTGGTTTCCACATCCTCATAGTAGAAAACGGAAACGAGGCCGCCATCCGTGACGGAAACCACCGGCCAGAACTGGGCTTTCTGGTCACCGATGGCGCCGTTCACCAGAATCGGTGCGCTCCAACTTGTACCGCCGTTATCCGAGTATTTGATGAATACGTCCGCATCCGCCACGCCGGGAAGCGCCGGATTGCCGGCTCCGGTTAAAGTAACCGTGCCGGGCAGATCCGGATTGCTCCCGGCATCGTGATAGGCCACGTAAATCCGCCCCTTCCACGGCCCGCTGTGGGCCACGGTAATGCGCGGAAAATCATTATGCCGCGACCGGTTGTAACCGGCGGGCGGTTTGCGCGCCGCGGCGGTTATGGCGGCCACATCGATCGTCGGGCCGAAGGTGGCGCCCTGGTCAGTGGAACGGCGGAATTGGATGCGTGCCTGCGCAGGCGGAATGTTGAATCGTCCCCGTTCCCAGACCACGTACACATCCCCGTTCACACCCACCGCCGGTGCCGAGCCCTGCACACCGTCGGCTCCCTGTGCTTGAACGTGAGTTGGCCCGCTGAAACTGGCGCCGCCATCGGTCGAACTGTAAGCCACGATCCCCCCAATGGGACTGGCAGCCAGGTCGAAGTTGGTGGCGGTAACATACACTTCCCGAACCCCGCCGTTCGGATTGGAAGTCATCGCCTCTTTATCCAACCCAAACGTGCCCACCGCCGAAGGAGAGGGAATCAAACTCGGTGTGCCCCAGGAAAGCGTGCCGCCGGCAACCGTCCCACGGTGCACCGAAAGCCCTGCCACGGTGCGTCCATTGCCCGGCCCATTTCCGGGAACGTTGGCCCGAACAGCGAGATTGGAATACAGAAAGATCCCATTCCCCACATCATCCCGCCAATGGGTAAACCAGGGATCCCCCGATGGCACGATGGTCGTCGGCGGGGAGGTGGGGATGGAGGTCGAAGGTAGCCCGCCGCCGTCCACAAAGCTGGCGCCGGAATTGGAGGAAAAAGCCCACCCGGAAAGCCCCCCCAGCGCGAACTGCGGCAGAAAGCCGTCGGCGTCGTTCCAGCCGATGACGATGTTTTCCCCCGGTGCCCCGTCGTCACCGTCCACGGCAATGGCCAGCTCGCTGCGGCCAATCAATCCATTGGGATTGAGTTGCTGCGGGGCGTTGACGATTTGGTTGGCTCCGACGGTTGTTTCAATTTCATCGTCGTCACCTGAATTCGGCGGCCGGCGGAAATTGGCTCCCACAGCTGTGGCTGAAGCGACGGCCGAATCATCCTGGCCGATGTCAAAACCTTCTGGAATAATCAGCGGGATGAGGGGTTCCTCTACTTCCTCCGAGAAGCCGATGGCCCACCACCCGGCGAACAGTATCAAACTAAAAGCTAAAACGGAAAACTTGCGAACGCTCATAAACCCTCCTTGACGGCGTGGAAGTTTCTTCCCATTTCAACTCCAGTCTCGGAAGACCCTCCTCGTTCTTCCAATGCAATAGGGAACGCCTTTTGCCGGGCCACCTCCTTTCGCAGCCGCTGGAAAACGCCCAAAAGCCCTTTTCTGCTTCGGGACGACGGAACCAAAAAGGGAAACGCCGACTTTCGGTCCCGCCAAAAGCTGCTTACTGTGCGAAAAACTTTTTAAACTGGTCGAAGAATAAGCCCGCCCCCTCTTTTTTGTCAAGAACTTTTTGCTGCCCCGCTGTCCTGAATCAAGCGTTTATAACCGGTTTCTCCAAAACCGGCGGCCGCGCTGTCGGGCTTTCAACGGCCGGTATTCTCACGCACAACCGGTAGCCTCGGTATATCAAAAGCAGGCCGATAAATTCGGTTACATAGAGCACCTCCGTGTGCCCCATCCGGGAAAAACTGCCGCCGATGCCGGGAAGGATGGCACCGACGGCGATGAGCAGATTGCCGTAAAAGCGGTGGCGGGTTTCGGGGTTCTTGCTGTACCGGTAGGCGGATAAAAACGCCCCGCCGATTAGGAAAATAACGGCATAGGTGTTGATAAAGGGGCTCAAATACCGAACCCAAACCCAACTCCCGTCCGGCGCACCCAAAAGTTTTCCCGTCAGATTGGTTGACTCGTAAGGATACTCCTTAAGAGGAGCCAGTAGAACGCAGGCGGCCGCAAAAATAAGGAAGGCGATCAAAACCGCGGTGAGGATGTTGGCCGTTCTCCGTTTGAGCAGCAAATAGACCGTTCCCGTGGCCAAAGGCGATCCTCCCAAAAGCGCCCCGGTGATGTACCACATCCGGAAAAGAAAGGGATTCCAGCCGAAGAGGGTGACCAAGCTTTCCGCCAGGGTTCCCAGCCCGTAGGCGGCCACGCCGAAACCCCACCACAAAAGATGCGGCCCGCTTTTCTTGTGAAGGTAGTGCCTGAAAATCCGGTAGGAAAAGAAGGCCGAAAAAAGGGTGGTCAAAATCGGCAAATACAACACGGCCTGCATCGCTTCTTCCACCCCTGCCCGGCTAAAACTTGGTGGAAAGCCCAAGAATGAAATTCCGCCCCGGCTCCAAAATTGGATTAAAGGGGGAAGCGGCGTTCAGCGGCTCCCGATAGGTCTGGTTGGTCAAATTATTGACGTTGGCCGTAAGGGTCCAAACGTGCCAGTTATAGCTGGTTCGGAAATTCACCAAATTGAAGGCCGGCGTCGGCAGGCGCAACGTGGACGAAGGGTCGTAATCGACTCGGTTCTGCTCGAAAACGTACCGGTTGGAGACCTCCGCGTCAAACCGCCCGCGCGGCTCTTTCCATCCCAAGCCGACCACAAGTTTGGCCGGCGCCACGTAAATGGCGCGGTGTGCCGACAAATTGTCGCCGCTCTGATAGGAGGTGTTTAGAAAGCTGGAAAATCCTTTGGGCAGATGGGCTTCAAATTCTCCCTCGATGCCGGCAAAGCGCACCCGGCTCACGTTTTCGTAGTTCCAGACCGCCTGCCGCCGGCCGGAAACCGTGACCGAATCGCCGGTGGCCCGCAGTTCGATGTAGTCCCGCAACTGGTTCAAAAAGGCGGTGACTCCGCCCGAGAAACGGGCGAAGCGGAACTTGACGCCGGCATCCACCGAAACGTTTTTCTCCGCCGCCAAATCGAGATTGGGGGTGATGATTTGCTGATCCTGCGTGCCGGAAAAGAATTTCTCCACCAGATTGGGGACACGGAAACCGCTGCCAACATTGGCGCCGAGACGTACGCCTCGAATCAGCTCATATTGCGCCCCGGCCGAGCCGGAGAGGGCGGTCAAAACGTCTGACTTCGGCTCCAGGGGCTGCCCCGTGCGCACGTCGTTGTACCCGTTCGTTTTCTCCGCCGCCTGCCGGTACCAGTCAAAGCGGGTGCCCAGCTGAAAGGAGAGCCGCCGGAAAGGACGTATGTCGTTTTGGGCAAAAAGCCCCAAAGCATCCATGTGATTTTCCGGCACAGCCGCGGACTGGGTGACTTTGTCCGTCTGAAACACCAACGAGGAGGAATGGGAATTCGTGCGCGTGAAACCGTCGATCATCTCCCGGTAATAATCCAGCCCGTAGGTCAAAGTCTGATTCCCCGTCAAGCTCAAAACCTGCTGCAGGTTGGTTCCCGCCGTCAAAACGGTGGTGTAGGTATGGCTGGTATCGTTGATGCGCAACGTCGAGCCGGGGAAGGGAACGTTCGGAAAGGCAGCCGAAAAAACCGTCCGCAAATCCTTTTTGTTTTTTTGGCCGTATACGCTCGCTTTGAAACTTGCGATTTTGGATGTTAGCTGTTTTCCCTCGTAGGTCAAAGCAATTTTGGAACGGTCGTGATAAGGGAAAAAAATCCCCACCGGAAAGGTCGGGTTGGGGGTTTCCTGAAATCCGATGCCGGAGTTGAGCGAGCTTTGTGCCGAAAGGGAGAGCGTATGCCGTTCGGCCAACTGATAATCGCCGGCCAAATCGAGTCCGACCGCCCGCTTCAAATTGGAATTGGCCACCTCCCGTCCCCAGTCAAAAACGCCGCTCCCCGGCCCGTGGTAGTTGTTGGCCCGGCGGTAGTCCGCCCCCGCCTTCACGCGCCAGCGGTGGTTGGCCAAAGCGAGACCGAGCCGCCCAAAGCGCTGCTGGTCGTTCGTGCTGTAGCGACTTGAAAAATCCCCGGAAAGTTTCCACCGCCCGACCGGTATGGCCGGTTTTTTGGTCAGAATATTGACCACTCCGCCCATGGCGTTGGAGCCGAAAAGAACCGAGTTCGACCCGCGCAGAACCTCCACATGCTGCACAGTGCCCGGGCTGACCAGGGAAAGCTCGGCGCCGGAAAAGGTGTTTTCCCGCGTGTCGTTCATCCGCTGCCCATCCACCAAAACCAAAACCCGGCTGCCGGCCAAACCCCGGACGACCGGGCGTGCGCGGAACGGCCCGGCGTCAGAGATATCCACGCCGGAAAGCCCCTTCATCGCGCCGCTCAAGGTGAAAGCCCCGGCGCTCCAAACTTTCTGCTCCGAGAAAACCGAAACGGAATACGGTACTTCAAACGCCGCTCGCTCGTAGCGGTTGGCCGTGACAATCAGTTCGTCCATTTGATAAACCGGCAACCCGTCGGCTCCGACCGAAACCTTCTTCGCCGAATCCGAAACCCCTTCTTGGGCCCAAACTAGAACAACGCTCAAAAGCAAAAACAAAGCCGTTTCCCAAATCTTTTTCTGTGCGCGCATGGCCATCCAACCTTTCTCTAAGTTTTCCGTGCTGCCGGCCCGTTTCGCCGGGCACGTCGTCAGCGCACTCAATATGTCCACTGACGCTGTTTGTGCGTATGATTTATATCAGGGAAATCCAGACCAAAACATGATATAAATCAAGTCTCCAAAAGCCGGAACCAACAAAAAAGCCGCCCGAAGGCGGCTTTTTCGACAGTAAAACCATCCTACTTAATCAATTGCATCTTCTTGGTCTCCACAAAATCCCCGGCCTTGATTTGATACAAGTATATGCCGGATGAAACCGACCGTCCCACTTCGTCCGTCCCATCCCAAACTACTTGGTAGTATCCGGCTCCCTTTTCCTCATCCACCAGCGTCCGCACCGCCTGTCCCAGAATGTTGAAAATCTTGAGTTCGACTCTGGACGGCACCGGCAAAGCATACTCGATAGTAGCCGTGGGGTTGAACGGGTTGGGATAGTTCTGCCCCAGTTCAAAGTGGGTGGGTATGGCCGGTCTTACCGCCACCTTTTCCTCCGGCGGCGGTTCGGAGAAGGCCTCATCATTGCAGGAATCGGGCGTGGCTTCGCCTAATAGATAAGGGTTCCGGTCTACGTTATTGCCCGAAAAATAGCCGCTTGGCGGTGGCACGGAGTCCCACCAGTTCCCTTCGGCCTTCAAGGTTCCGCTCGGAGAGGATGACTTTAGCACCGCCTTGGCCCCGGAGGTGGCTGTTTTCATAAAGAAATTATTTCTCCCGCAATCCGGCGGGTTGGTTTGATATGGGAACCCGCCCAGCCGGGTCTTGGCGCTCCGGCTGGAAACGGCCGCTCCGTTGAAATAATTGAACGTGGAATTATACACCACCACCGTAGCCGTATCTCCCCGTACCGCAAGCGCCGTGTCCGCATAACTGAAACGGGTGAATTCGATATTCGCCCGGCCATTTGTGTCAATCAAAACCCCGGCCCAGTCCCCCGCTTGAGGCGAGGATTGAAACGAGGTCAGAATAATGGAATCCGACTCGCTTCCCAAACAGGTCAAGGTTCCCTTGACGATTAGCTGTCCTTTTCCCTGGCTGGGATTACCGGTGGAAGGCATCACATCCCCGGAGAGAAATTTCAGAGTTGTTCCGGCGGCCAGAGTCAGGGTCTTTCCGGCTGGTACCTGCCGTGCCCCACTTAAGATTTGGACAGGTATAATTGCATGAGGAGGTTCGATGGAAACAACGACGATGCCTGTTCAGCCCCGAAAGATTTCGGGGAAGAAGCGTTGGGATGTTGAGCAAAA
>Ga0073934_10001963_pt1 | contig 45921 bp, 45 predicted proteins | sample LarsenN4metaG_FD_76834 | JGI IMG/M metagenome (GOLD analysis project Ga0073934, IMG submission 76834) | Hot spring sediment bacterial and archeal communities from British Columbia, Canada, to study Microbial Dark Matter (Phase II) - Larsen... ...
CCTTTGTCCGCAGTCACCGGCTTCAAGCGCCTGGGATTTGCCATCCTGACCCTCGTCCTTGTCGTCTTCGGGGCGCTGGCAGTGGTGTCGTTCCTGATCCCGGCCGACCAGGTCCGCGATGCGGTCAAGGCCGAGATCCGGGCGGTGACCGGGCTCGATCCGGTGCTGCGCGGGGAGACGCAGGTCACGCTCTTTCCCACCGGCCATGTGAGCCTCTCCGACATCATCCTCGGCGACACCAATGCCGAGGAGCCGCCGCTGACGGCGGAAAAACTCACCGCGCGGCTGCGCTTCTTCCCGCTCCTGACCGGGCGCATCGAGGTGTCCGACGTCGCGCTGGTCAATCCGCGCATCGCACTGATCCTGCACAAGGACGGCTCCTCGAACTGGTCGCCGCTGCTCGCCTCGCTGCAACGCAATTTTGATCCGAAGATCAAGAGCACCGAGAAAACCGTCTCGTTCTCGGAAATCCGCATCAGCGGCGGCAGCATTTCGGTGCAGGACGAGGCGCGCGGCCTCTCCGAACGGCTGCGCGAGGTCGATGTCTCGCTCGCCTGGCCGGCCATTTCGAAAAGTTTCGCCGCCACCGGCAAGCTGATCTGGCGCACCGAACCGATGGAGGTGAGCGTGACGCTCGCCGACTTCGCCGCCGCCCTGCAGGGCGAGCGCTCGGGCCTGAAAATCCGCCTTGCCGGCCCGCCGCTGAAAGCCGCTTTCGATGGCGCCATGAGCCTGCGCCCGACGCTGAAGATCGACGGGGCGCTCGCAGCCGATTCCAATTCGTTGCGCCGCGCGATGGTCTGGGCGGGCGGCAAGCCGCTGCCGGGCGGCGGCTTCGGAAAATTCTCGCTGAAGGCGCAGACCAATGTGGTCGCGGGTACGGTGGCGCTGTCGCAGGTCGCGCTCGAGATCGACGGCAATTCGGCGGAAGGCGTGCTGACGCTCGCCAGCAACGGGCGGCAGACCGTGCAGGGCACCCTCGCCGCCGACGAGATCGACCTGACGCCGTATCTGTCGACCATCCGCCTGCTCGCGATCAGCGACCGCGAATGGAGCCGCGCCCCGCTCGATCTCGAAGGGCTCACGGCGAACGAGCTCGATCTGCGTCTCTCCGCCGGCAAGATGACCATCGGCTCGGCCAAGCTGGGCCGCACCGCCATCGCCGCCAATCTGCGCGGCGGTCGCATGACGGTCACGATCGGCGAGTCGCAGGCCTTCGGCGGCGTGATCAGGGGCTCGCTTGGCCTCGCTGTCTCCGAACGCGGCGCCGACTTCCGCTCGCAGCTGCAATTCACCAACGTCGATCTCGAAAACTGCATCGGCGAATTGTTCGGCATCCGCCGCATCGAGGGCAAAGGCGATCTCAGCCTGACCCTTGACGGCGCGGGACCGAATGTGCACGCGCTGACCCGCACATTGAATGGCACCGCGACGCTGACCGCCGCCAAGGGCGCGCTCACCGGGCTCAATGTCGAGCAATTGCTGCGGCGGCTGGAACGCCGCCCGCTCTCCGGCGGCAGCGAATTCCGCACCGGGCGTACGCCGTTCGAAAAGCTCGGCATCGAGATTAGAATCGCGCAAGGCATGGCTAATGTGGAGGCTGTGGCGCTGGAAGGCCCTTCCGTGCGGCTCACGATGAACGGCCAGGCCTCCATCCCCGCGCGCGATCTCGACCTCAAGGGCACCGCGACCCTGCTCGGCAGCAGCAACACCTTCGAATTGCCGTTCGTCGTCTATGGCCAATGGGACGACCCGGTGATGCTGCCGGACCCGCAAATCCTGATCCGCCGCTCCGGCGCCGCCGCGCCCCTGCTCGATGCCGTGCGCGACCGCAGAACGCGCGACGCCGTGCGCTCCGCGATTGAAAAACTCGGGGGACGCAATAATGCGGCGCAGCCCGTGCCGGCGCCGAGTGAAGCGCCCTCGCCGGCAAGCGGCATGCAGGACGCCGCACCGGCCGCAGCCGCCACGCCGGAGGCGGAATAGCTTCCGGCCGACGGCGTTCCCGCCTGCACTTGCTGGTTGCATCTCCGGGCTTCTCGCGCCAGAATGCCGGCTCTGCCAATGGCAAGCCGCACCTCTCCGGTTTCCGACTCGGTCATTGAGACTCAAAGCCTCATTCGCATCTGCTCGACAGGGGAGTCGCAGTGCGCAATCGTCGCGAGTCACGCCACAGCCTTCCGCATACGCGCAGGCTGACCATCGTCGCGCAGGATCCTTCGGTGAAAGTCGGAGGCAATATCCTCACCGCCGCAATCGAAGTGCCGGCCGAGCAATTGCAGCCCGGCCCGTGCGGATATCGTGTCAATGTCATCGACTATGACGCGACCACCGGCAGCCTTTACGAGCCGTGGCGCGACGGCGGCGATCGCGATCCGTTCGCGCCGACATCGCGCGGCGGAAAGCCCGCGAAACCATCCAAGCAATATGACAGGCGGCTGCTGAACGATCCGCGTTTCCATGCGCAGAATGTCTATGCCATCGTCATGCGCACGCTGGCGCGTTTCGAATTCGCACTCGGGCGCCGGGTGCCCTGGGGCAGCGACGGACATCAACTGCATGTCGTTCCGCACGCTTTCGCCGAGGCCAACGCCTTTTATTCGCGCGACGATCGCGGATTGTTTTTCGGCTATTTCGCCGGAGCGTCGGGCAAGCCGGTCTTCACCTGCCTGTCGCACGACGTGATCGCGCATGAAACGACGCACGCGGTGCTCGACGGCCTGCGCTCGCGCTATCTGGAACCGTCCTCGCCCGATCAGGCGGCCTTCCATGAAGGCTTCTCCGATGTCGTCGCCCTGCTCTCGGTATTCTCGATCCCTGGCATTGTCGGCAAGCTCCTTGGCGGCAATCCCAATGCCAGCACGGTCTCGGCCGCGAACCTGTCGCGCGAAGCGCTCTGCAAATCGGTGCTGCTCGGGCTCGCCGATGAAATGGGCCAGGAATTGTCCAAAGTCCGCGGTCAGGCCCTGCGGCGCTCGATCGCGCTCGTTCCCGGAAAACCTTACATGTCGATGCCGGGATACGACGAGGAACACGAACGCGGCGAATTGCTGGTCGCCGCCGTGATGAATGCGTTTCTCGATATCTGGCTGGCACGCATCGCCAAAATCGGCTTCGTGGCCGGGCGCAAGCGCGACCGCAGCCTGGTGGTGGAAGAAGGCGCCAGCGCCGCCGAGCACCTTTTGACCATGGCGATCCGGGCGATCGATTACTGCCCTCCGACCGACATCACCTTTCCGGATTATCTGTCGGCGCTGCTGACGGTCGACCGGGAGGTCGTTCCCGACGACACCCGCTACCGATATCGCGCGGCGCTGCTGAAAAGCTTCAAGGACTTCGACATCGCGCCGGCAAGCGATGCGGACGCGGACGGAACCTGGAAGCGCGACGATCAGACCTTCGTCTACAGCCGCACAAGGTTCGAGTCGCTGCTGCGCGACAAGGAGGAGGTCTTCCGCTTCGTCTGGGAGAACCGCAAGGCGCTCGAAATCGACGACAGGGGCTATGTCGAGGTACAATCCGTGCGGCCCTGCATGCGGGTCGGACCGGACGGATTCATCCTGCGCGAGACCGTCGCCGAATATATCCAGATCATGACGCTGCAGGCCCGCGAACTGAAATCCGCGCTGGGAATCCAGCCGCCGAAAGACATGCCAAAGGACTTGCGCGTGCGGATTTTCGGCGGCGGCGCACTCATTTTCGACGAATACGGCCAGCTCAAATACCACATCGCCAACAAGATCGAAGACCGCAAGCGGCAGACGGACAGGCTGCACCATCTCTGGAAAGTCGGCTTCTTCGACGAGCCGGCGGATGTCAGATCCCACTTCGCGTCGCTGCATCTGGCGCGCGCGATGACGTGAGAGGATCGCCATGGCCGCATCCCCCAAGAGCGTCGCGATCCGGTCCTACAATGTGGGATTCGGCGACTGTTTCCTGCTCAGCTTCGACTACGGCGAAGGCACCGAGAAGCATGTATTGATCGACTTCGGCTCGACGCGGCTGCCGCCGGACGCACCCAAGACGCGCATGATGGATATCGCCGAAGACATCAAGACGCGGACCGGCGGGAAACTCGCCGCTGTGGTCGCAACGCACCGGCACAAGGACCATCTGTCCGGCTTCGCGACGAAGAACGGCAAAGGCACCGGTGACATCATCAGAGACCTCAAGCCCAAGCTCGTCATTCAGCCCTGGACGGAAGATCCCGACCTTCCGACCGACGCGACCGCGCCGAAGGGCCTGAGAGCCAAACAGAAGATCGCCAGGCTTGGCGAGACCACGCCGAGACATCTCTCTGCACTCAAGGCCATGCACAGGACCGCGGAGCACACCCTCGCCCTCGCCACCCACGCGCGGCACTTTCCCAGCAAATTGCGGCGTCAGCTCTCCTTCCTCGGCGAGAACAACATCCAGAATGCCAGCGCGGTGAAAAACCTGATGAGCATGGCCCGCAACGCCTATGTTCATGCCGAGAGCAAGTCGGGGCTGGAGCGCCTTTTGCCCGGCGTGAAGGTCCATGTGCTCGGTCCGCCGACGGTCAAGCAGCATGACGGCGTCAAGAAGCAGCGCGCGCGGCATCCCGACGAATTCTGGCACCTGCAGGCGCGGGCGATGGCGCTCGGAGACGCGGGCCGCAGGGCGCCGGCCCTGTTCCCCCGCTACATACGCGGCAGGGGAACATCGTTTCCGGTCGAAACGCGCTGGCTCATCCAGCGCGCCGGGCGGCTGCAGGGCGAGCAACTGCTCAGCATCGTGCGCATCCTCGACAAGGCCATGAACAATACCAGCGTCATTCTGCTGTTCGACGTGAACGGCAAGAAACTGCTGTTTCCGGGGGACGCGCAGATCGAGAACTGGGAATTCGCGCTGTCGCAGAAGAAATATGCAAAGCTGCTCTCGAGCGTCAACCTCTACAAGGTCGGCCATCACGGCAGCCTGAACGCGACGCCGAAGACGCTCTGGAACCGGTTCAAGAACCGCTCGGCGCAGAATTCCAACCGGCGGCTGCGCTCACTGATGTCCACCATGAAGGACGTGCACGGCCACGAGGACGACAATACGGAAGTGCCACGGCGGAGCCTCGTCACCGCGCTGAAAGGCGAGAGCGAACATTTCTCGACGCAGCAGCTTCTCGGCCCGGCCTTCTTCAAGGATACGGTGATAAGGCTCTAGCTGCGGGTCGCGGCGTCGACAGGCAGGACATCCGCCAGCGCCGTCAGCATGGCGGTCCAGCCCTGCGCGACGCGCGGCGCGTAGTCCGCCCATTGCGGCTGCAACTCGTGCGTGAGCATCAGTTCGCAGCCGTCCTTGCGCGGCACGATGTCGATCGTCACCACGCTCTCGTCCACCGACTCGCCGGCAATACCCCACGTGAAAACGAGGCGTCGCGGCCGGCCGATCTCGCGATAGGTGCCGACGTGGTGAATGTCCTGATCGCCACGGCGGACCTTGAAGGAAAATGAACCGCCGACTTGGGCGTCGAGCTTCAGATGCAGGACGGTCTCCTCGCGCAGATTCGGACCGAACATGAAACGCCCGATCATCATCGGATCGAGCCAGGCATCGAAGACGCGCTCGGCGGAGAAGGTGAAACTGCGCGTGACGACGACGCGCGGGCTGTCGGTCATGGCCCCTCTCCGAGCCCGCCGGGACGACGGGGAAAGATTTCCGATGCTTCGCGCAAGAGAAAACCGATCTCAGGCAAAACGCCGACCATACTCAGCCTCCAGCTTCGCATGCGTGGTCCAGAACGGGCGCGGTTCGACGCCGTTGAGGTGATCCTCCAGAATGCCGGTATGCACGTCCCAGCCGGCCGCAACGCTGAGCATGCCGCCGCGCTCGCCGAGACGCACATGCGTGATCACCAGCAATGTCTTGTCGCCGCGCGGAAACAATTCGAAGGTGACTTCCGAATCTGCCGGATGCGCCCAGGTGTATGCGAGCACGCGCGGCGGCTCGCAGCAGGTGATGACGCCATGCATGGTGTGGCCGCATTCCAGGCCCTTGTATTTCTCCGGAACCTGTTTTTCGGAGGAGAGATCGGCGTGCAGAAAATTCAGCGTCACCTTGCCGCCGACGCGCAAGTCCATATCGCCGGGCGCAAGCCATTTGCCGCGCTTCTCCGATTCCGTGAGATAGGCCCAGATGCGTTCAGGGGGACCGGGCAACAGGCGCTCAAGCCGCACGGCGCCGGGCTCGGTCATCACGCCATACTCACTCATTTCTTTCTCCGTTGATCCTTGTTCGCGTCGAGGGCCTTGAGCTCCTTCTCCAGAAGATCGAGGCGGTTGCTCCAGAAGGTGCGCTGCTTTTCGATCCAGGCGGCAGCGGCATCGAGCGGCTCGGGATTGGCCGCCAAAAAGTGCTCGCGGCCTTCCTTGCGCCGCTTCACCAGATGCGCGCGCTCCAGCACCTGGATGTGCTTCGACACCGCGTTCAGCGACATGTCGAACGGTCTGGCGATCTCGGTGACCCGCGCCTCCCCCTGCGTCAGCCGCTGCAGGATCGCCCGCCGGGTCGGATCGGCCAGCGCCATCAGGGTGTTGTCGAGGGCCGTCTGCAGGCTCATTCATTCAACCTTTCGGTTGAATATTAGCGACAGCTGCCGTCCTGTCAACCTGCGACGGCGCGGTAACCTGCGGTCGGTGGCGGGCGGGACCGGTTGGTCTATGATCCCTGCAGACGAATCAGAGGCTGGCCTGACGCCACGACCGCGCGCCGATGCTTTCGCGCTTCATCCTGTCGCTGATCAAGATCGTGACCGCCTCGCTGATCGTGGGCGCGATCCTCTCGCAATTCGGCATCACCAGCGAAAGGATCATGAGCGAGATCGGGCTGACGCCGGAACGCCTCGCCGAGATCGCACGCCAGACCTGGGACTGGGCATTGCCCAACGTGGTGCTGGGCGCGATCTTCATCCTGCCGATCTGGTTCGTGGTCTTTCTGTTCAGCCCGCCGGGGCCGAGCAGCGAGTAACCTCACATCGGCGCTCCGAGCGCACCGTGCTGCTCGCGATCGACGTTGCGCTTCGAAAGCAGCGAAGCGACCACCACCAGCAGCGCCACCACCGCGATCATGATGGTGCAGATGGCGTTGATCTCCGGTTTCACGCCGAGCCGCACTTCCGAATAGATGCGGATCGGCAGCGTGGTGGCGCCGGGGCCGGTGGTGAAGCTCGCGATCACGAAATCGTCGAGCGAAAGCGTGAAGGCCAGCATCCAGCCGGAGACGATGGCCGGCAGAATCAGCGGCAGCGTGACGGTGAGGAAGGCACGCGCAGGCGGGCAGCCGAGATCCATCGCCGCCTCTTCCAGCGACCAGTCGAAGGACAGAAGCCGCGACTGCACGATCACGGTGACGAAGCACATGGTCAACGTGGTATGCGCGAGGGTCACGGTCCAGAAGCCGCGATCGATATTCAGGGCGACGAACAGCAGAAGCAGCGACAATCCGATGATCACTTCCGGCAGCACCAGCGGCGCGTAGATCATGGCCGAGAACGGCAGGCGGCCGCGAAAACGCCCCGCCCGCACAAGCGCAAGCGCCGCAAGGGTCCCGAGAAGGGTCGCGGCGGTGGCCGAGAGCAGCGCGACGCGCAGCGAAATCCAGGCCGCCTGCAGCATGGCGCTGTCGTCCAAAAGGGCGCGATACCAGCGCGACGACCAGCCGCCCCAGACGGTGACGAGCCTGGAATCGTTGAACGAATAGATGACGAGAATGACGATGGGCAGATAGAGGAAGGCGAGACCGAGCGCCAGCGATGCCAGATTGAAGCGGGAGAAGCCGCGCAGCATGTCAGCGGCCCTCCAGTTCGCGGGTCTGCAGGCGCTGGTAGATCACAATCGGAACGAGCAGCACCGCGAACAGCACGATGGCGAGTGCGGAGGCCACCGGCCAGTCTTTGTTGGAAAAGAACTCGGTCCACAAGGTCTGCCCGATCATGATCGATTGCGAGCCGCCGAGCAGATCGGGAATGACGAATTCGCCGACGATGGGAATGAAGCACAGCAACGCGCCGGCGAGTATGCCCGGCAGCGCGATGGGAAAGGTCACCAGCCAGAAGGCCTTCCAGCGCGGACATCCAAGATCGGCGGCGGCTTCCAGCAATGACTCGTCCATCTTTTCCAGCGTCGCATAGACCGGCAGCACCATGAACGGCAGATAGGAATAGACGATGCCGATATAGACCGCGGTGTCGGTCGCGAGCCAGCCGACGGGTTCGTCGATGATGCGGAGCGCCATCAGCACGTCGTTGAACAGCCCCTCGCGCTGCAGGATGTTGATCCAGGCATAGATGCGGATGAGAAAGGCGGTCCAGAACGGCAGGATCACAGCGGTGATCAGCATTGGCTGCCAGCGGTGCGGCGCGCGGGCGACGGCGTAGGCGATGGGCAGACCGCAGATCGCAAGCAGCAATGTCGAGACAAACGCAATCTGCAGGCTCTTGAGATAGGAGCCGATATAGAGCGTATCGCCGAACAGAAGCGCATAGTTCTCGAAGGAAAGCGCGCTCACAAAGTCCTTCAGGCCCTCCCAGCCTGCCGCAAGATCGAAGACCGGAATATAGGGCGGCTGAGCGAGCGCCGTCTGCGACAGACTGAGTTTCGCGACAATCAGGAACGGCACGATGAAGAAGACGGCGAGCCAGAGATAGGGCACAGCGATCACGAGCCGCCCGCCCCATTTTGTCTGCGAAAGGCCTGTCTGCGGCATGCAGCTCATGGCATCAATCCGTCAGCACAACGGCGGCGTCGGGCGCGACGGTGAGGAAGACGCGCTCGTTCCAGCCGATCGGCCGCTGCAACAGGCGGGTCATGTTGACGCTGGCCGCCTTCACAACGGCGCCGGTATCGAGCTTGACCTTGTAAAGCGACATGTCGCCGAGATAGCCGATGTCGAGAACCTCGCCGGCGAGGCAGTTCTGCTGCGTCTCGGGCTTTTCCGTCGAGATGCGGAATTTCTCCGGGCGGATGGCTACCGCGACGCCCTGTCCGGTAATGGCAGCGGCCGGTCTGGTGGCGCGGAGCGGCCCAGCTTTGGTGATGACGGTGACCGCCTCACCCGCCGCCTCACTGACGGTGCCTTCCAGCAGATTGACGTCACCGATGAATTCGGCGACCCAGCGCGTCGCCGGCTGCTCATAGATTTCGGCTGCCGTCCCAACCTGCACCAGGCGGCCGTGATTCATCACGCCGATCCGGTCGGCCATGGTCATCGCCTCTTCCTGGTCGTGAGTGACGATGACGAAAGACAGCCCAAGCTTCTCCTGCAAAGCCATCAGCTCGAACTGCGTCTCGGTGCGCAGCTTTTTGTCGAGCGCAGCGAGCGGCTCGTCGAGCAGGAACACCTTGGGCCGCTTCACCAATGCGCGCGCGAGCGCGACGCGCTGGCGCTGGCCGCCGGAGAGCTGATGCGGCTTGCGGCCCGCGAGCTTGTCGAGCTGTACCAGCGAGAGGATCGCAGAGACGCGACCGTCGATCTCGGATTTCGGCAGATGCTCCTGCTTCAGGCCGAAGGCGACATTGCCGGCCACGGTGAGATGCGGGAACAGCGCGTAGCTCTGGAACATCATGTTCACGGGGCGCAGATGCGGCGGCGTGCCGATAATATCCTCGCCGTCGAGCAGGATGCGGCCCTCGTCCGGCGTCTCGAAACCGGCCAGCATGCGCAGCAGCGTGGACTTGCCGCAGCCCGAGGGGCCGAGCAGGGCGAAGAATTCGCCGCGCGCGATATCCAGGGTGAGATCGTTCACCGCCGTCACACCGCCATAGCGTTTGGTGACCCGCTCGAAGCGCACCAGCGGCTGTTTCTTTGCCGCATCGCCAGCCTGGCCGGCGCCGTCAATTTCCATGATCGCCCGCATTCCCCAAAAGCCGCACGGCGCACGTGTCCGCGCGGCGCCACGCTAATGGCGCCGTGCGGACGGCTCAAGTGATTTGAGAAGGGGCGATCGCGACGGCGATCAGGCCTGGCGGATTTCCGGCGCGGCCACGGCCGATTTCGGCGGCGCCGCCATCTTGCGCGGCTCGGGGCCGTAATAGTCGCCCTTGCGGATCATCGGGCGCGGCTTGGCGCGGATCGACAGGATACGCTCGTAGAGCGCCTTGGCGGAGACCGGCTTGCACAGGAACTCGTTCACGCCGGCGCGCACCGCCTGCATGACTGTTTCCCGGCTGTGATTGCTGGTCAGCATCACCACCGGCACATGCGGCACGGGAAATGTCTCCGGCGAACGCACGCGCCGCATGAACTCAGCGCCACTATCCTCCGGCATGTCCCAGCTCAAGAGCACCACATCCGGGCTGAAGGCGCAGATCGCATCGAGCCCGGCGGTGCCGCTCTGGGCTTCATGGATCTCCTTGACGCCATTCGCCAGCAGCAGGCTGCGCAGCAGCTTGCGCATGTAGTGATCGTCATCCACCACCAGAACCCTGGTGGTTTTCACCAATGCATCGATGTCCTTGGAATTCAACGAAGGCATGAACCGTCCCGCGACGCGACAATTTGAGACGGGTTTATAAAAAGCTTGCCGGATTACCGCCGCGTGTCCGCGATCGATAAAATTGATCGTTTGCCCTGGAGGCCTGCCCGGCCCAAGGTTCCCGGTCAACGCCGCGTTAACGTGCGGCGCACGGCGTCCTGCCATCCGGCATATTTGCGGTCGCGCAGGTCGTCCGCCATCGCCGGGGTAAAGCGGCGCTCGCTCGACCAGCCGCGCCCGAAGGTTTCCAGGTCCGGGCAGACACCCGCCTTCAGGCCGGCAAGATAAGCAGCACCGATGGCTGTGGTTTCCTTGATCGCAGGGCGGTCGACCGGCGCACCCAGCATGTCGGCGAGGAACTGCATGGCGAGGTCGCTGGCGGTGAGCCCGCCATCGACCCGCAGCACAGTCTCCTGCCCCATTTGCGGCCAGTCGCCGCGCATGGCATCGAGCAGGTCGCGGGTCTGGTAGGCGACCGATTCGAGCGCGGCCCGCGCGAGTTCCGCAGCACCCGCATTGCGCGTAAGGCCAAAGATCGCGCCGCGCGCCTTACTGTCCCAATAGGGTGCGCCGAGCCCGACAAAGGCGGGAACGAGATAGACCTCTTCGTCGGGATTGGCCCGCGCCGCAAGCGCATTGATGTCGGGCGCCGTCGGCACGATCCTCATTGCATCGCGCAGCCATTGTACGGCGGCGCCGGCCACAAAGATTGCGCCTTCCAGAGCGTAGGTGCGCTTGCCGTCGAACTGGTAAGCAACGGTGGTGAGCAGCCGGTTCTGCGAGGCCACTGGCGTATCGCCTGTATTCAGCAACGCAAAGCAGCCAGTGCCATAAGTCGATTTCATCATGCCCGGGCGGAAACAGCCCTGCCCCACCGTTGCCGCCTGCTGGTCGCCCGCCATGCCCAGAATTCCGGTCGCACCGCCGAGCAAATCGGTCATGCCGAAGTCATGGGTACAGTCGCGTACTTCCGGCAGGAGCGGCATCGGAATGCGGAACAGATCGCACAGCTCCGCGTCCCATCGTCCGTTGCGGATATCGAGCAGCATGGTGCGCGCGGCATTGGTGGCGTCGGTCGCGTGCACCCGCCCGCCGGTCAGGCGCCAGAGCAGAAAGGCGTCGACGGTGCCGAAGGCCAGCCGGCCTTTTTCGGCCGCCTCGCGCGCGCCCGGCACATTATCGAGCAGCCAGGCGATCTTGGTTGCGGAGAAATACGGATCGAGCAGCAATCCGGTGCGCTGGGACACGGTCGTCTCGTGTCCGGCCCCGCGCAATGTCTCGCAGAGCGGCGCCGTACGCCGGTCCTGCCAGACGATGGCATTGTGGATGGGCTTGCCGGTGGCGCGGTCCCAGATCAGCGTCGTTTCGCGCTGATTGGTGATACCGATGCCGGCAATGTCCTTCGGAGCCAGGCCCGCCTTCGCCGCCGCTTCGCGCAGGGTGGCAAGTGTGGTCGCCCAGATGTCCTCCGGGTCGTGCTCGACGAGGCCAGGCGCGGGATAGATCTGGCGGAATTCCTGCTGCGCGATCGCAAGCGGCTTCAGATGCCGATCGAAGACGATGCTGCGTGTCGAGGTCGTGCCCTGATCGACGGCAATGAGCGCGTCCATCTGTCACTCCGCTGCTGTGGCGGCGTAACCCGCCATGTATCCGGCCAGCGCCGCGCGCTGCTCGGCATGGAAGCGCAGCCCGAGCTTGCTTCGTCGCCACAATATATCGTCGGCCTCCCGCGCCCATTCCTCCGTCATCAGATAGCGCACCTCGGCTTCGGTGAGATCGGCGCCGAAACAGGTGCCGAGATCGGCGAGGCTCTTTGCCTGACCGAGCACGCGATCGATGCGGGTGCCGTAGGCGCGCACGAGCCGGAGAGCATGATCCTCGGAGAGAAAGGGCCAAGCGCGACACGCCTGCGCGATTTTTGCATCTACCGCATCGTAGGCGAAATCCCCGCCCGGCAGGGGCGCTTTCGCGGTCCAGGCCGGGCGCAGCGCGAAGAAATGCGCCATACGCTTGAGCGCCGCTTCGGCGAGCCGGCGATAGGTCGTGATCTTGCCGCCGTAGATCGTGAGCAGCGGCGCAAGACGGAATCCCTCGTCGAGGACCAGATGATAGTCGCGCGTCGTGTCCTTGGCCTTCTTCGAGCCGTCGTCGTAGAGCGAACGAACGCCGGCAAAGGACCAGACCACATCGGCCGGGCCGACCACCGCGCGAAAATAATCCATCGCCACCTGGCAGAGGTAATCGATCTCGCCATGCGACGGCACCGCGCTCGCCGGGTCGCCGGAAAAATCCTCGTCGGTGGTGCCGATCAGGGTGAAATCGCGCTCGTAGGGCAAAGCGAAGACAATGCGGCCGTCACTGTTCTGGAAAATATACGCGCTATCGTGATCGAACAATTTGCGCACGACGATGTGGCTGCCCTTGACGAGCCGCGCATGGACGGCTTCCGGCGTGCGCAGCACGTTGTCCATCACCGCGCCCACCCAGGGGCCGGCGGCATTCACCAGCGCGCGCGCAGTGACGACCTCGCGCTGGCCGTGCGACATCAGCACGAGCCGCCAGATGTCGGAGCGCTCGGCGCGCACGCATTTCGTCCGTGTGCGGATCGTGGCGCCGCGCGCGGCGGCGTCGACCGCATTCAGCACCACCAGGCGCGCATCGTCGACCCAGCAATCGGAATATTGGAAGGCGAATTTGTAACGGCGCTTGAGAGGATGGCCGATGACATGATGAGTGAGATCGATGGTTCTGGTCGCGGGCAGAACTTTGCGTCCGCCGAGATGGTCGTAGATGAAAAGGCCGAGCCGTATGAGCACCGGCGAGCGCTGCTCCGGCTGCGGCGGCAGGGTAAAGCGCAGGGGCCAGATGATGTGCGGGGCCAGCCGCCAGAGCACCTCGCGCTCGGTCAGGGCCTCCCGCACCAGGAGGAAGGCGCCGTGCTCCAGGTAGCGGAGGCCTCCATGGATCAGCTTGGTCGAAGCTGAAGAAGTTCCCGAAGCCAGGTCGTTCTGCTCGACCAGCAGGACCCTGAGGCCGCGGCCGGCGGCATCGCGGGCAATGCCCGCGCCGTTGATGCCGCCACCGATGATGGCGAGGTCGTATTGCGCCTGTCCCGTGTCTGCCATGCTGATTCCTTGCCGCAGACAGCATGGCGCGCCTGCCCCCCGCCTCACAAGAACGTCAAATAGCAGCCGCCGCTCGCATCTTTGCCGCAAAGGTCTATATGACAATACCAGCCATGCTCGATCCGCTTTGACCTGCCGCCGGACCCGCAATGCCTGCCCCCCGCCTGCTCGTCGTCGAAGGAAACACCGCCGATGGCCGCGCCCTGCTCAAGGCGGCCGGCGGCGAGGCGCCGAGCGTCGGCTATGCTGGCCTGTTGCGGGAGCTCTGGCCGGGGGTGGTCACCGACATCTGCTATCCGGCCGATCCGGGGGCCAACCTGCCCGACGCCTGCGGCATCGAAGGCTATGACGGCGTGGTGCTGACCGGCTCCGCGTTGCATGTCTATGACGGCGGGCCGCATGTAGATCCGCAGATCGCGCTCGCCCGCACCGTTCTGAAGACCGGCGTTCCCATCTTTGGCAGCTGCTGGGGGCTGCAGGTGCTGACGGTGGCGGCCGGCGGCAGCGTGCGGCGCAATCCAAAGGGACGCGAGATCGGCTTCGGCCGCCGCATTCGCCTCACCGCAGCGGGGCGCGGCCACGCGATGTATGCCGGCAAGGACGAGGTGTTCAATTCGGTGACGGTGCATCTCGACGAAGTGGAATCGGTCGCGCCCAACACCAAGGTGCTCGCCTCCAACGCCTTCTCCGCCGTGCAGGCGATCGAGATCGCGCTGAACGGTGCCACCGCCTGGGCGGTGCAATATCATCCCGAATATACCCTGAACGATATCGCTGCGACCCTGCGGCGCTATGGCAAAACGCTGGTCAAGGAAGGCTTCTTCCCGGACGAAGCCAATCTCGTCGCCTATTCGCATGAACTGGATACGCTGGGCCGCGATACCTCGATCAAATGGCTGGCCTGGCGCCACGCCTGCGACCATCTCATCCTCGACACGCGCTACCGCACCAAGGAAATCCAGAACTGGATCACGCATCAGGTGCAGCCGATGCGCTCCAAGCGCGGACGGGAATAAGCATGAGCTACGCTGGACGCCATGTGGTCGTGACAGGCGGCACCGGGGCGCTGGGCACCGCACTGGTCGGCGCGCTGCTCGAGGCGGGGGCACATTGCCATGTGCCGTTCATCGACCCGGGCGCGGACGCACATTTCGAGCATGCGCAGCACAAGAGCGTCTCGCTCCATCCCGGCGTCGATCTCGCCGACGAGACACAGGTGGTGAAGCTTTACGCCGCCCTGCCTGCGCTCTGGGCCTCGATCCATCTCGCCGGCGGATTTGCCGCTGCGAAGATCGCCGACACGGCAAAGGCCGACCTGATGCAGCAGATCGACATGAACCTAGTGAGCGCGTTTCTCTGTTCGCGGGAAGCGGTGAAGACGATGACGCGCGGTGGCGGCGGGCGCATCGTCAACGTCGCCGCGCGCCCCGCACTTGAGCCGCGACATGGCGCCGGCATGACCGCCTACACCGCGAGCAAGGCCGGCGTCGCAGCGCTCACGGCGGCGCTCGCCGAGGAAGTGGTGGCGCAGAATATCCTGGTCAACGCCGTCGCGCCCTCGGCCATGGACACGCCCGCGAACCGGCAGGCCATGCCGAAGGCCGATCACGCCAAATGGCCGAAGGTGGAAGAGGTCGCGGCGACGATTTTGTTTCTGGCTTCGCCGGAAAACAGGGTGACAAGGGGGGCGGTGGTGCCGGTATACGGGAAGAGCTGATCACTCAATCCCCCGCACCCGCGCCCGGTTCACCCCCAGCGCCAGGATACGGTTGAGCATCTCCGAATAGGTCAGGCCGTCATGCATGGCCGATTCCGCGAACACCTCGTCGCGGGAGATTTCCGGATTGGGATTGGCCTCGATGAAATAGGGCACGCCTTCCGCCGACAGGCGGAAGTCGATGCGCGAATAACCGTCAAGCTCGAGATTGCGGCAAATGCGCTTGGCGAGGCTCTTGATGCGCGCCTCGATCTCGGGCGCGAGATCCTTGGCCGGACCCTGGATGATGCCGCGCTTCTCCTGATACTTCACGTCGAATTTCAGCTTCTCGGTCGCGATGCGGCTGCCGTCGCCGAACTGCAATTCCCAGACTGGCAGCACGCGCAGCCGCTCGTTGCCGAGAACGCCGACATAGAGTTCGCGGCCCTCGATATATTGCTCGGCGATGGCCGCGGTGCCGAGCCGCTCGTGGATAAAGTCGACGCGCTCGGCGAGTTTTTCGTCACTGTCGACCAGCGACTTCTGCGCAATGCCGACGGACGCATCCATGCTCAGGCTTTTCACGATCAGCGGAAATTGCAGCCGCGCCGGACGCTTCACCTTGCGCCGGAGCGGGAACACCGCGAAGGCCGGCACCGGGATGCGATGATAGGACAGCAGCTTCTTCGACAGGTCCTTGCCGCGCGCCAGCATCAGGCCGCGCGGATTGCAGCCGGTGAATGGAATGCGCACGAGCTCGAGATAGCTCGCGACATTCTGGTCGTAGGCGGTCTCGCCGTGGAATTCCTCGAGCAGGTTGAAGACGACATCGGCCTTGAAGCTCTCGATCTCGTCGCGGATCGGGCGCAGCTCATGCTGCACGCCGAGCACGCGCACCTCATGCCCCGAGCCACGCAAGGTCTTGACGACGTCGTATCCGGTTTTCCAGGCCAGCGCTTCCTGCTCGGTGAAGCCTTTGGAGGACGCGGGCGGCTCCTGCTCCGGGTGCAAGAGCACCAGAACCCGAAGCTTGCTCATAATGCGAACCACTGCCTCCGCGCGGGACCGTAGAGCGAATGTACCGTCTTGGCCGTTAACAACACGGTAAAATCCGTTTTCAGCCGCCGCTCGGGGCCGACCGCCCGCAAGTTCAGCTCGCGGCAGCGGTCGATCATATCATCAAGCACGGAATCGATGGTGAGCTGATATTCGCCGGTCCAGCGCGAGACGATCTCACGAAAGTGTGCGCGATGGCGGCGAATGAAAGCGGAGGCCGCAAGCGAGCCACGATGGCGCGGATCGGCGGAGAAGATGCGGTGCAATTCGCGATCGTAGGTCTTCGGCGTGTCGACCGCGTAGAGCGCCTGCTTCTTCCGATAATGCTCTTCCAGAGTATCGGTAAGCTTGCTTAACGGATCGACAACGGCACGACCGTTCAGCAAAGGCTTCTGATCGGCGATTTCCGCCATCAGCTCGTCGACATATTCGAGCTTCTTCAGCGCGCCCCAGCCGGCGTAACGCTTGCGCCAGTCGGAGCGCGGCTTCAGCCACACCGCAAAGGTTTCGGCGAAGTCCTCGTCGGGATGGCTCTGCGCGTACCACAGCCGCAGATGCTGCACGTAGTTCTTGCTGGCGGGATTGGGCCGGTAATAGGTCGGGTAGCGCTTGGAGGAGCGGCCGAACAATTGCTGCCAGCGGCGGCGGCGCTGCAACTGATAGGCATGCTGCACCACGTGCCCGGTCTCGTGCCGCAGAATGCGCATGCAATCCCACACCGTGCCGCCTTCGACCTCGAAGATATTCTTCTTTTCCAGCCGCATCAGCCGGCGGTGCACGAGATAGAACGGGATGGCGATGCCCGGCGAGGTGGTGGGGCTGAACCATTCGTTGGACAGCCAGACATGCGGCCGGATTTTCAGGCCCTTCTCGGCCAGTTCCTCATAGAGGTCGTCGACGCAGCGCTTCACCCATGTGCCCTCGATGCCCAGCTTCAGATCCTTCAGGCGGAGCTGCAGCAGGCGGTCTTCGGGGATTTTGGCGAGGGAGACTTTACGGGGCATGGCTTCGGAAAGCGGTATCGAAAAGCGGGCGGCTCGAACAATGGCCTGATCGTGTCACGCCGGGCGCGGCACGACAACCGGACCAGCCGGCGGGGAGTTAACGCGGGACCGCGGCAGGCGTTCGCAGCCGATCAGTCCAGGAATTCACACCTAATTCTTCAGCCGGTAGCCAGTCTTGAAAATCCACCAGACCGCGACCAGGCAGGCGGCCAGAAACGCCAGGGTCATGCCGAGGCTGATCCCGACCGAGACATCGGCGATCTCGAAAAACGCCCAACGGAAACCCGACACCAGATAGACCACGGGATTCAACAAAGTGACGGTCTGCCAGACCGGCGGCAGCACGCTCACCGAATAGAAGGAGCCGCCAAGGAAGGTCAGCGGCGTGATGATGAGCAGCGGCACGAGCTGCAGCTTCTCGAAGCCGTCGGCCCAGATGCCGATGATGAAGCCGAACAGGCTGAACGTGACGGCGGTCAGCACCAGAAAGGCAATCATCCAGCCCGGATGCGCGATCTGGATCGGCACGAAGAGAAAAGCGGTGGCGAGGATGATGAGGCCCAGAATGATCGACTTGGTCGCCGCCGCGCCGACATAGCCGATGACGATCTCGATATAGGAAACCGGTGCGGAGAGGATTTCATAGATCGTGCCGGTGAAACGCGGAAAGTAGATTCCGAACGAGGCATTGGCGACGCTCTGGGTGAGCAGCATCATCATGATCAGGCCGGGCACGATGAAGGCGCCGTATTCCACGCCCTCGATCTCGCTGATGCGCGTGCCGATGGCGGCGCCGAACACGACGAAATAGAGCGAGGTCGAGATCACCGGCGAGACGATGCTCTGCAGCAAAGTGCGCCCGGTGCGCGCCATTTCAAACTTGTAGATCGCGGCGATGGCCCGGTAGTTCATGCGTTGTTACTCACGAGACCGACGAAAATGTCTTCCAGCGACGACTGGCTGGTTTCCAGATCGCGGAACCTGATTCCGGCCTTGTTCAGATCGGCCAGCAGTGCGGTGATGCCGGTGCGTTCGCCCTGGGTATCGTAGGTGTAGACGAGGTCGTGGCCGTCATTGGCAAGCGAAAGACGGTATGCGGCGAGATCGCCGGGCACGGCGTCGAGCTTCCTTTGCAGGTGCAGGGTGAGCTGCTTCTGCCCGAGCTTGTGCATCAGCTCCTTCTTGTCCTCGACAAGGATAATCCTGCCACCGTTGATGACGCCGATGCGATCGGCCATCTCCTCGGCTTCCTCGATATAATGCGTCGTCAGGATTATGGTGACGCCGGACTCGCGCAGCCTGCGCACCACATTCCACATGTCCTTGCGCAGGTTGACGTCGACGCCCGCGGTCGGCTCGTCGAGGAAGAGGATTTGCGGCTCGTGCGACAGGGCCTTGGCGATCATCACACGGCGCTTCATGCCGCCGGACAGCGTGATGATCTTGGAGTCCTTCTTGTCCCACAGCGAGAGATCGCGCAGCACCTTTTCGATATGGGCGGGGTTTTTCGGCTTGCCGAACAGGCCGCGGCTGAAGGTCGTGGTCGCCCACACGGTCTCGAAGGCGTCGGTGTGAAGTTCCTGGGGCACGAGGCCGATCAGGTCGCGCGCGGCGCGGTAATCGCGAATAATGTCATGACCGCCGATCGTCACCTTGCCGACGGAAGGATTGACGATGCCGCAGATGATGCTGATCAGCGTCGTCTTGCCGGCGCCGTTGGGGCCGAGCAGCGCGAATATCTCGCCCCGCCGGATCTCCAGATCGATGCCCTTGAGGGCCTGGAAACCGGACGCGTAGGTTTTCGAAAGACCGGAAACGGAAATCACGGACGGCATGCGGGACACCACGGCGATGTAACTCTCGTCGGCGGGATTGAAAGGGGGCCGACGGCGAAAAAACGCGTGCGGCATTGCTTCCGGCCCATCGCGATTCCGGCCTGCCCGGCCCCCAAAGCCCACGATACGGGACAGAATCATCGAGGCGCTGCATAGACTGTGACGACTTGTCCGGTCAATCCGTGGTAAAAAATGCGACGATCCAAACGATCCGGCCAGATTCAAGATCAACAACAGAAAATGGGGAACGCCATGTTTCATCAACGAGTCTTGTCTGCGTTATTCGCAACGCTGATGGCGGCCGCAGTTGCGCAGCCGGCGGCCGCGCAAACCTATCCGTCGCAGCCGATCAAAATCGTCGTGCCGACCGCCCCGGGCGGCGTCGCCGACATCGTCGGCCGCACGCTGGCGCAGAAGCTCACCGAAGCGGGCAAGACCGCGGTCGCCGAGAACAAGACCGGCGCCGGCGGCGCCATCGCCGCCGATTTCGTCGCCAAGTCGGCGCCGGACGGCTATACCGTCTATGTGGGTTTCCATGCCACCAACGCCATTCTGCCGCATCTGCAGAAGCTGAACTACGACGCGGAGAAAGATCTGGTCCCGGTCACGATTGCGGCGCGCACCGCAAACATCCTCGTGGTCAATCCGGACGTGCCGGCGAAGTCGATGAAGGAACTTGTCGCTTATGCCAAGGCCAATCCGGGCAAGGTGAGCTTCGCCTCGCAGGGCAATGGCTCCACCGGTCATATCGTCGGCGAGCAATTCAAGGATGTCGCCGACATCAACATCGTGCATGTGCCCTATCGGGGCGGTGCGCCGGCGGTGCAGGATCTGATCGCCGGTCACGTCACCATGATGTTCGACGTGCTCACGCTCGCGGTGCCGCAGGTCAAGGCGGGCAAGGTGCGCGCCCTTGCGGTGGCCTCGCCGCAGCGCATCTCGCTGGTTCCGGATGTGCCGACCGTCGCCGAAGCGGGCTTCGCGCAGCTCGAAAGCGGACCGTGGTTCGGCTTCTTCGTGCCGGCGAAAACGCCGAAGCCGGTGATCGACTGGCTCTACGCGGAAGCGAAAAAGGCGTTCAGTTCGCCCGACGTGCAGGCGCAATGGGAAAAGCAGGGTCTGACGGCGATGCTCGCGACGCCGGAAGAGACGCAAAAATTCGTCGCCGGGGAATACAAGCGCTGGGGCGATATCATCAAGAAAGCCAACATCCAGGGCGGCGCGCATTAAGCGCGGCAAATTCTGTCAGATGCAAAACGGCCCGCAGCGATGCGGGCCGTTTTCTTACGCATACAGCCCCTTGTTCTGCTCGCGCAAAACGTTCTTCTGCACCTTGCCCATGCTGTTGCGCGGCAGGTCGTCGACGAAGATCACCCGCTTGGGCAATTTGAACTTGGCGAGGCGGGATTCGAGCTGGGCGATGATGCCCTTCTCGGTCAGGGCTGCACCCGGCCTGCACACGACGACCGCGGTGACGCCCTCGCCGAAATCCGGATGCGGGCAGCCGATCACCGCCGATTCCACCACACCTGGAATCGCGTCGATCTCGGCTTCCACCTCGACCGGATAGACATTGAAGCCGCCGGTGATCACGAGATCCTTGGCGCGGCCGACGATATGCACATAGCCGCGGTCGTCGATCTTGCCGACATCGCCGGTGATGAAAAACCCGTCGGGGCGGAACTCGGCCTTGGTCTTGTCCGGCATGCGCCAATAGCCGGGAAACACGTTCGGTCCCCTCACCTCGATGCCGCCGATCTCGCCCTGCGGCACTGCCTTGCCGGTGTCGGGGTCGGCGATGCGCAGTTCGACGCCGGGCAGCGGAAAACCGACCGTACCGGCGACGCGCTCGCCGTCATAGGGGTTGGAGGTGTTCATGTTGGTCTCGGTCATGCCGTAGCGCTCGAGAATGGAATGACCGGTCTTCTGCCTGAACTCGACATGCGTCTCCGCCAGCAAAGGCGCGGAGCCGGATGTGAACAATCGCATATGTGCGCAGGCCTCTTTGGTGAGGCCGGGATGCCTCAGCAACCGCGTATAGAAGGTCGGCACGCCCATCATCGACGTGACTTTCGGCAGCAGCGCAATCGCCTGGTCGGCTTCGAATTTCGGCAGGAAGATCATCGAGCCGCCCGCCAGCATCACCGTGTTGCTGGCCACGAACAGGCCATGCGTGTGATAGATCGGCAGGGCGTGCAGCAGCACGTCCTTGTCGGTGAATCGCCAGCAATCCTTCAGCGTCTGCGCGTTGGAAGAGAGGTTGCGGTGCGTGAGCATCGCGCCCTTGGAGCGGCCGGTGGTGCCCGAGGTGTAGAGAATGGCGGCGAGGTCATCGTCAGTGCGAGCGACATCGGAAAAATCAGATGATGCAGCGGCGGCCGCGTCGGTCAGGCTGCCCGCACCCTTGGCATCCAGCGTCTCGACTGCGCCCACGCCGCGCTTCTTCGCAATCTCGGCGACACCATCACGTTTTGCCGGATCGCAAACGACCAGGGCCGGCTCCGCATCGCCGATGAAATAATCGAGCTCCGCAAGCGTATAGGCCGTGTTCAGCGGCAGATAGACTGCGCCCGCGCGCAAAGCCGCGAGATAAAGCAGCAAGTTCTCCACGCTCTTCTCGACCTGCACTGCCACGCGATCGCCCGGCTTCACACCGCGCGCGACCAGTACATTGGCGATCTGGGCGGTGCGGGAGAGCATGTCGCCATAGGTGATGCGACGACCGTTGCCATCCTCAAGCAAGGCTTTTTCAGGCGAGGGAATGTTTTGACGGATCGGGCCGAAGAGATTCATGACAGATCAGACGATGCAGACGGAAGGGACGTTCAGCTTGCCAGCGGGACGACCTCGCTCGGCGCGCTGCGAGCAAGCTTCTTTACCGCACTTGAGGCAGCAACGACACGGCTGGCGGCATAGGCCTCGTGATTCTTTTCGATGTCGTCGAGGTCGTAGAGATAATTGACCATCACGCCGTGCGACTGGCGCATGCCCTTGTCGGAGCCGTCGGCGAGGAAATGAATCTGCTCGAGCCGCGCGCCGTTGCCGAGATGGAAACGCGCCACCGGATCGACCGGAAGTCCGCGCCGGTTGCGGGCGTGCAGGAAATACCAGGCGGCGGCGCGCAGCAACGGCTCCTCCACGCCTTCGCGCGTGTCGGGGCGCTGCCACCAGCCTTCGATGTCGAGCTTGCGCAGCGCATCGAGGTCCTCTTCCGACAGCGCCTTCGATTGTTCGGCCTGCCGCTCCCGGCGCAGCCATTCGGCGAAACCCGGCACCGGCGACAACGTGACATAGGTCGACAGCTTGGGGATATCGCGGGAAATGTCCTCGACCACCTGCTTGATCAGGAAGTTGCCGAAAGAGACGCCAGCGAGGCCGCGCTGGCAGTTCGAAATCGAGTAAAAGACCGCGGTCGTCGCCTTTTCCGGGTCGATGGTTTCGCGATGCGCGGTCAGGATCGGCGCGATGGCGCCGGGAATATCGCGCATCAGCGCGACCTCGACAAAGATCAGCGGCTCGTCGACCAGAGCCGGATGAAAGAACGCATAGCAATGCCGGTCGGGCGGATCGATGCGGCGGCGCAGGTCATCCCAGGAGTTGATCTTGTGCACCGCCTCGTGCCTGATGATCTTTTCGAGGATGTTGGCGGGCGTCGACCAGTCGATACGCCGCAAGACCAGGAAGCCGCGATTGAACCATGACGAGAACAGATGCACGAAATCGGCGTCGACGACGGCGAGATCGTCGCGATGATCCATCGCGTCGATGAGCTGTTCGCGCATGCGCACCAGCGCGGCCGTGCCGCCCGGCGCAAGATTGAGGCGGCGGAACAATTCCTGGCGGCGCGGCTCGGCCGCTTCGTGCAGTTGCATCGCCGTGGTGTCGGAAGGCGAGGTCTGCCAGGCCTTGATGGCAGCTTCGAGCCGCTCGCGGTCGGGGCCGAAGCGCTGCGCCAGCGCCTCGAAAAAATGGATGCGCGGTCCGGTGGTCAGGTCCTCGTAGCGATTGAGGATCTCGCGCGCCAAAGCGACACCCGAGGCCTCGCCGCGCCCGGAGAGAAGCTCTTCGCACAATTCGACGAAGCCTTCCGAGCGTGTCCCGGCGTCGGCGCGACGTGTGCGTTCGAGCAGCGCGCGGCCACGATCGGAAATGCTCTGCAACAAATCGCCGAAGAATGAGGTGCTCATCCAGTCTCCTCTTGCCGCCCGGAGCGAGAGGACGGCGACGTCGTGTTCATTCGCACCCTGCCATTTAAGCCTTGCAATTTGCCTACAGCCGGTCCGATAATGTCTACAACTAAGAACAAATTGTATACAGAAACTGCGGGGATGGAAGCAAGGGGAGGACAGGCTGCATGGCCGCGAATGCGACCGAACGCCTGAAAGACCAGATCGAGAATGAAATAGCCGCCGGCCGCCTGCTGCCGGGCGATCGCCTTGATGAAGTGTCGCTTGCAGCGCGTTATGGCGTGTCCCGCACGCCGATCCGTGAAGCACTGCATTCGCTGGCCGCGTCCGGGCTGATCGAAGTCCGCCCGCATCGCGGTGCAATTGTTGTCGATATCGGCCCCGACCACCTGCTGGAAATGTTCGAGCTGATGGCGGAACTCGAGGCCATGTGTGCCCGCCACGCGGCGCGGCGCATGACCGAAGCCGATCATCGCGAACTTGCCGCCGCGCACGAGGCCTGCGGCCGCGCCCAGCAAGCCGGCGATTGCGATCGCTACTATTACGAGAATGCACGCTTCCATATTGCGATCTACAACAGCAGCCATAACAGCTTTCTCGCCGAACAGGCGCGCGCGCTGCATCGGCGCCTGCAGCCCTATCGCCGTTTGCAGGTGCGGGTCCGTAACCGGTTGAGCGTTTCATATCGTGAACATGGCGAGGTGCTGGAGGCGCTCGTCGCCGGGAACAGCGAACTCGCCGCCGACCGGTTGCGTGCGCATGTTCTTGTGCAGGGAGAACGCTTTACCGACCTTGTCGCATCCATTCGCAATCTGAGGCGCACCGGGTGAAGCCATGCTGGATCACGCGACAGCGCGGCAATGCGGCGCAGAAATTTCCGGCGGCGGGCGTTGCAACCATTCTCCGATCTGGTCAGATGCGCGCGCCATAAGAAAATCTCCGACGGCTTTTTTGCTCCGCAGAATAACCGCCGGAAAAGTTGTCAGGTGAGGAACCGTCAGTGAGCATGACCAACACGCTGGTAGATGCCCCGCCCCTGTCGCCGCAGGAGCGCCCGAACGCGCCCCTGCTCGAGGTCGAAGATCTGCATGTTCACTTTCTCACGTCGCGCGGCGTAGTGCGCGCGGTCGAAGGGCTCAGCTATTACGTCAATCCTGGCGAGATCGTCGCCATTGTCGGCGAATCCGGTTCCGGCAAGTCGGTGTCTGCGCTGTCTGTCATGCGGCTGTTGCCCAGGCATACCGGCCGTATTCCGAAGGGCCGCGTCGTCTTCAACGGTCGAAATCTGCTCGAACTGAACGACGAGGAGATGCGCAAAATCCGTGGCCGCGACATTTCGATGATCTTCCAGGAGCCGATGACCTCGCTCAACCCGATCCTGACCATCGGGATGCAGATCACCGAGCCGCTACTCATCCACATGGGCATGACGCAGGAACAGGCGAATGCCCGCGCTGTCGAGTTGCTGACATTGGTCGGCATTCCCGATCCGGCGCGGCGGCTCGACCAGTATCCGCACCAGTTTTCCGGCGGCATGCGCCAGCGCGTGATGATAGCCATCGGCCTTGCCTGCAATCCGAAGCTCATCATCGCCGACGAGCCGACGACAGCCCTCGATGTCACCATCCAGGCGCAGATCCTCGAACTGATGAAGGATCTCTCGCGCAAGCTGAACATCGCGCTGATCGTCATCACCCACAATCTCGGCGTGGTCGCGCGCTATGCCGACCGCGTGATCGTGATGTATGCGGCCAATCTGGTGGAGGAGAACGACGCCGATCCGGTGTTCCATCGCCCGCGCCATCCCTACACCATGGGCCTCTTGCGTTCGGTGCCGCGGCTGGACCGTCCGCGCGGCGTCAAGCTGGAGACCATCGAAGGGCTGCCGCCGAACGCCGCGGCGCCGCCGCCGGGATGCCGTTTTGCGCCGCGCTGCCCCTATCGCATCCCGATTTGCGACAAGGAACCCGCGCTGGAGCGAACGGATACCGGCGGATGGTCGCGCTGCCACCGCCATGCCGACATCGCCGCAGGCAAGATCGTGTGGGCCGCCTCGGAAGCCGGATTGCAGACCGTTGCGAAGCATGGCGCCGAGCCGCTCCTCTCGGTCCGGCATCTGGTCAAGCATTTCGCGGTGTCCGGCGGACTGCGCGACAAGAAAGGTGTCGTGCGCGCGGTCGAGGATGTGAATTTCGAAATCTACCCCGGCGAGACGCTGGGGCTCGTGGGCGAATCCGGCTGCGGCAAGACCACGGTCGGCCGTCTGATCCTGCAACTCGAAGAGCCGACCTCGGGCGAAATCCGCTTCGAAGGCGTAGACCTCGCAAAGACGTCTGCGGCCGAGCTGAAAGCCGTTCGGCGCAAGGTGCAGGTCATTTTCCAGGACCCATATTCGTCGCTCAATCCGCGCATGACGGTGGGCCAGATCATCGGCGAGCCGCTGCATGTCTACAAGCTCGCGCCGGACAGGAACGCACAGGAGGCGCGCGTCGCGCAATTGCTGGAGCAGGTCGGCCTGCGTCCGGAAATGGCGGCACGCTACCCGCACCAGCTCTCGGGCGGCCAGCGCCAGCGCGTCGGCATCGCGCGTGCGCTGGCGATGGAGCCCTCCTTCATCGTGTGCGACGAAGCGGTGTCGGCGCTCGACGTGTCGATCCAGGGCCAGATCATTAATCTGCTCGAAGACCTGCAGCGCCGTCTTGGCCTTGCCTATCTTTTCATCGCGCACGATCTCGCCGTGGTGCGTCACATCTCCATGCGAGTCGTGGTGATGTATTTCGGCCGCATCATGGAGGTGGCCGACCGCGATGCGATCTATCGCGAGCCGCTGCATCCCTACACCAAGGTGCTGCTCGATGCGGCGCCGGTCCCCGATCCGGCCGTGGAAAAGGGCCGCGCGCCGCGGTTGATCAAGGGCGAGCTGCCGAGCCATCTGGCGCCGCCGACGGGATGCGTTTTTAATACCCGCTGTCCGATCGCCAGCGACGAATGCCGCAAGGTGGTGCCGGAACTGCGCGAGATCCGCCCGGGTCATTTTGCCGCGTGCATCAAGGTGTAAGGATTGCGACACTGAAGTTGGGCGACTGAACTGAACGAGAACCGGCCGAAGCCGGCACCGAAAATCGATGGAGGAAACGACATGCTGAAACGATTTGGGGCTTTCATGCTGACGGCGGGGGCCATCGCCTTTGCCGGCGGTACGGCCGATGCCCAGACGCCGAAACGCGGGGGCAATCTCACATTCGCAATCAGCGCGGAAACCCCGCATTACGATTGCCATGGCAGCGAAACCTACGCCACGCTGCATTTCTCGGCGCCGTTCTATTCGACGCTGCTCCAGTTCGATCTTGCCAAATTTCCGCAGGTGAAAGGCGACCTAGCCCAGTCGTGGACCGTCGCGCCCGACCTGATGACCTACACATTCAAGCTGCATCCGGGTGTGAAGTTTCACGATGGAACGGCACTGACATCCGCAGACGTGAAGGCGACCTATGACCGGATGCGCAACCCGCCGCAGGGCGTGGTCTCCCCGCGCAAGGCCACCTTTGCGGATATCGACAGCATCGAAACTCCCGACGCCACGACCGTCATCTTCAAGATGAAGGCGGTGAATGCGGCAATGCTTGAGCATTTCGCTTCGCCCTGGAACTGCATCTATTCGGCAAAAGACCTCGCGTCAGATCCGAATTTCCCGCGCACCAAGATCAACGGCACCGGCCCCTTCACCTTCGTCGAGCATGTGAAGGGCAGCCATGTCTCCGGCAAGCGGAACGAGAACTATTTCAAGAAGGGATTGCCCTATCTCGACGGCTTCAAGGGCGTGTTCACCCTGCAGGCGGCAGCGATGCTCAACGCCGTTCAGGGCGGACAGGTGCTGGCCGAATTCCGCGGCATCTCCCCGGCCGAACGCGACCGCCTCGTGGCCGCAATGGGTGACAAGATCCGCATTGAGGAGCAGAGCTGGACGCTGAACCTGCTCGTCGCCTTCAACACCCAGAAGAAGCCCTTCGACGACGTGCGGGTGCGCAAGGCGCTCTTGATGGCGATCGACCGCTGGGGCGGCAGCAAAGGCCTCTCGCGCATCTCCACGCTGCGCGAGGTTGGTGGTGTTCTGCGCCCGGGCTCGCCGCTGGCCACGCCACCGGCGGAACTGGAGAAGCTGCCCGGCTATGCCCGCGACATGGCCAAGGCCCGTACTGAAGCCAGGAAGCTCCTGGCCGAGGCCGGGGTTCCCAACCTGAAATTCGTGTTGTGGAACCGCAATCTCGCCATGCCCTACACGCCGGCCGGCATCTTCCTGGTCGATCAGTGGCGGCAGATCGGTGTCGAAGTCGAGCACAAGCAGTCCGACACCGCGCCGTATCTGGCCGCGCTGAATGCCGGCAACTACGAAGTGGCGATCGACTTCTCCAACCTGTTCATGGACGATTCGACGCTCGCGCTTGCCAAGTACCTCTCGTACGACCGCTCGCCGCAAAACCTGTCGCGCGCGAACGACCGCGAGCTCGACAAGCTCTATGACGACCACGTGCGCGAGCGTGATCCGAAGAAGCGCGTGGCGCTGATCCGCGCCTTCGAGAAGCGCGTCTTCGAGCAGGCCTATCAGCAGCCGATCCTGTGGTGGCACCGCATCGTGCCGACCCACAAGGTAGTGATGGGCTGGAAGATGTCGCCCAGCCACAATCTCGGCGCCGATCTCGCCGAGGTCTGGCTGCAGCAATAACGCGAACGCCGCGGCCCGGCTTTTTTGCCGGGTCGCGGCGACCTGAGCCTGGACAAACATCATGCTGCGTTACGTCATCAGCCGTCTGCTCTACACCATCCCAACTCTGCTCGGCGTCGCCGTGCTGGTGTTCTTCATGCTGCGCGTGGTCCCCGGCGACGTCGTCGAGGTGAAATTGCGCGGCGACGGAGGAACGGTCACGCAGGAGATGGTCGACAACGAGCGCAAGCGACTCGGTCTCGACAAGCCGCTGATGGTGCAGTTCGGCGAGTGGATGGTGGGCGTCGTCACGCTCAATTTCGGCAACTCGATGTGGACCGAGCGGCCGGTGATGGAGGAAATCCGCCTGCGGCTGGAACTGTCGCTGCAGGTCGCGATCATGGCCACGATCATCGCGGTCTTCATCGCCATACCGCTCGGTACAATGGCGGCGCTGTTCCGCGACACCTGGATCGACTACGCCACCCGCATCATTACCATCGGCGGATTGTCGATCCCCTCCTTCTGGTTCGGCATGCTGATCATGCTGAGCCTGCTCGCCTTCTTCAACTGGCTGCCGCCGATCACATTCACGCCGATCTATGTCGATCCAGTCGCCAACCTGACGCAGCTGATCTGGCCGGCGCTGGCGGTCGGCTATCGCTACTGCGCGGTCGTCGCGCGCATGATCCGCTCGTCGCTCCTCGAGGTTCTGAACGAGGATTACATCCGCACCGCGCGCGCCAAGGGCGTTTACGAGAAGCTGGTGATTTCGCGGCACGCCCTGCGCAATGCGCTGCTGCCCGCGATTACCGTGATCGGTCTCGAATTCACCTTCCTGATCGGCGGACTGGTGGTCACCGAGCAGGTCTTCAACCTCAACGGCATCGGCCAGCTCTTCGTGCAGAGCGTCTCCCGCAACGACTTCACCATGATCCAAGGCATGGTGATGCTGATCGCGGCCTTCTATGTCTTCGTCAATCTTGCGGTCGACCTGCTCTATGCCGTGTTCGACCCGCGCATCCGCTACACGTGAGGCGACGATGACGATCGCACTCGAAACGCCAACCGTCATCCGCAAGCCGCGCGGCCCGGTGATCGAATTCTGCCGCCAGCAGCCGCTCGGGGCTGTCTCCTTCGTCATCATCTGCGTGATGATGTTCGCAGGCGTATTCTCGGGCTTGGTGGCGCCATACGATCCGCTTGCGATCGATTTTGCGGCGATCCTGTCTCCTCCATCCTGGGAGCATTGGTGCGGCACCGACGCCTATGGCCGCGATATCTGCTCGCGCCTGATCTACGGTTCGCGCACGGCGCTGGTGATCGGCTTCACCTCGTCCTTTATCGGTTCGTCGCTCGGCGCCATTCTCGGGATAGCGTCGGCGTATTTCGGCGGCCGAATCGACAATGTCATTCAGCGGATCATGGACATCCTGCTGGCTTTCCCGCTGATCGTGCTGGCGCTGGTTGTGGTCGCGGCTCTGCGCAAGTTCGTGCTCGGCGGCGTCGACGTGAACCTCATCTTCGCCATCGCGATCCCGATCGTCCCGCGCGTGGCCCGCGTCGTTCGGGCGGCGGCGCTTGGCGTGCGCGTCATGCCCTATGTCGACGCCGCACGCGCGGCCGGCTATTCCGACAGCCGCATCATCTTCCGCCACATGGCGCCGAATGTGGTGGCGCCCTACCTGATCATGCTCACCGCCTTCATTGCGCAGGCGATCCTGGCGGAAGCCTCGCTCTCCTTCCTCGGCCTCGGCGTCACAGAGCCGACAGCCGCGTGGGGCCTGATGCTGTCTGGCAACGCCGCCGACTTCTACCGCGAGGCGCCGTGGATGATCCTATTTCCCGGCGCGATGATCAGCCTTGCGGTTTTTGCATTCAACCTGTTCGGCGACAGCCTGCGCGACTTCCTCGACCCGCGGTTCAAGGTATAACGCTTCGGTATTCAGCGTCACGCCTGCGCATGCAGGCGTGACGGCTGAAACCATTGGAGCCCTATCATGCCCGGACCGCTGTCAGGTATCCGCGTTCTCGAACTTGCCCGCATCCTTGCCGGCCCTTGGGCGGGGCAGATCCTTGCCGATCTCGGCGCCGAGGTGATCAAGGTCGAGCGTGAGGGACTGGGCGATGACACGCGCCAATGGGGCCCGCCCTTCGTTGAAGGCAAGGACGGACAGAATCTTGGCGGCTCCTATTATCATTCCTGCAATCGCGGAAAGCGCTCGCTCGCCCTCGACTTTGAATCCGAACGCGGCCGGCGCATCGTGCGCAAGCTCGCCATGCGCTCCGACATCCTCATAGAAAATTTCAAGCTCGGCGGATTAAGGAAATTCGGGCTCGATTACGAAAACCTTTCGAAAGAGAATCCGCGCCTGATTTATTGCTCCATCACGGGCTTCGGGCAGACCGGCCCCTATGCGCACCGCGCCGGCTACGACCTGATCATCCAGGGCATGGGCGGGATCATGAGCATCACCGGCGAGCCGCAGCGCGAGCCGATGCGGCTCGGGGTCGCCTTCGCCGACGTGTTCACCGGCGTCTATTCCGCCGTCGCCGTGCTGTCGGCTTTGCACGAGCGCGCGCGCAGCGGGCGTGGTGCCCATATCGACATGTCGCTGTTCGACACCATGACCGGCGTCCTGGCCAACCAGGCGTTGAGCTATCTCGTCTCCGGCATGGCCCCCGTCCGCATGGGCAACGCGCATCCGACCGTCGTGCCTTATCAGGTGTTTCCGACCTCGGACGGCCACATGATCATCGCGGTCGGCAATGACGGGCAATATGCGAAATTCTGCGACATTCTCGGCGTGCCGGACATGGCGCAGGACGCCCGCTACAAGACCAACGGCGACCGGGTGATCAATCGCGGCACTCTCATCCCCCGCCTGATGGAACTGACGGCCCGGCGCACCCGCGCCGACCTGCTGGAGAAATGCGAAGCAGCCGGCGTGCCGGCGGGTCCCATCAACACCATCGACGAGGTGTTCCAGGACCCGCAGATCGTCGCGCGCGGCATGCAGATCGCACCGCAAAGCGAGCTGGCGAAGGGCGGCGTCATTCCGGGCGTACGCACGCCGATCATGATCGACGGCCGGCCGATGGCGGCCGATCTCGCGCCGCCCGATATCGGGCAGCACACGCAGGAGATCTTGCGGGAAATCGGAGAGGCCTAGACTCCCTCCCCCTGAAAGGCGGAGGGTCGGGGCGGGGGTCTTATGGACTTTGCTCAATTGGTTGATTGACCCCCACCCGACCGCTTCGCGGTCGACCTCCCCCATTCAGGGGGAGGTGAAAAATGATCCTGTTCGTTTCAATCCTTGAACAGCAGGTCCCGCGTCAAATCGCCAAGATGGCGCACCGACCGCAAGGCGCGTTGCAGCAGGTCGCGCTCGGTCGGCGAAAGGCGTTTCACCGCGACCTTGTTGGTCGCCGGGCGGCCATGCTCGATGTCGTCGATCTGCTGATCGAGAATGAGGCTCAAGAAAACCATCTGCGCTTCGGCAAGCGCAGCCAAATCCTGCTCCCCGCCGAGTTTCAACGCCATGATGCCGGCAATGCGGCGCGGCGTCGCGCGCTCCAGCACATGATGGCGGATGGCAAGCACCCGCGCCGCCGTCACGACGCCGAAGAGCCCGGCCTTCTTCAGGTCGATGCGGCCCTGCTCGGTATTGATGCCGCCGAAAAAGCTCAAGCCCGGCTCGACGTCGCCCGCCGCCTCCGCCAGCAGCTTGGCGAAGCCGGCCTGGCCCTTCGCCATCTCGAATGCCTCGCGCCAGACCGTTTCGGCCAGCGCGTTGGCGCCGTGCACACCGCGCATGTCGAAGAAAATATCGACCGCCAAAAGGTCGGCGGGATCGGAGCGGGTGATCCAGCCGGCGACGCGCTCGCGCCAGGTGGCCAGTGAGCCGCGCCATTGCGGGTTCTTGGCCATGACGCCGCCCTTGCAATAGGGCACGCCGACCTCGTGCAGATAATCGGCGATGTGCACAGCGAATTCGGCAAACCAGCGATCCTCGGGGCCATCCGGCTCGCCGCGCTCGAAGATGAGCGCATTGTCCTGATCCATGGCGAGAAGGCTTTCGCCGCGCCCAGCCGAGCCGAGCACCGCCATGGAATAAGCACAAGGCGGCTCGCCGCGCCCGTCCGCGCGCATGCGCTGTTCCGCCAGCACGGCGGCCTGGCGGGTCAGCGCGCCCAGTTCGCGCGAAATCACCGCCGCGATATCGGACGATGGCACGCCCTCCGACAGCAGCGACGACGCGACATGCGGCAGCTTGGCCCAGGCCTTGCCGAGCTCATGCACGTTGCCGGCCTGGTCGATCTCATCGCCCAGCGCGATCGCCTCGCTCGCGCGCAGACGCAGGAGATCGCGCGCCGACAATGCGCCGGCAACGATGCCGGCATTGTCGACGACACCGAGATGCCGGATCTTCAGCCGTTGCATGCGCCCGATCGCACGGTAGACGAAGGCTTCGGTCGGGATCACGGCCAGCGGCCGGCTCATGAACTGATCGATCGGCTGGCGCAGCGCGTCGACGTCCTCGATCGCCAATGCGCGCAACACATCGCGCTCGGTGATGATCCCGGCCTCGGCCGCCGGCAAAGGCTGTTCTTCCTGCCCGGACGGACACACGAAGAGCGATGAACTCTTTTCCGCGATCATGCGCGACAAGGCGTTGGCGAGCGGCCGGTCGGCAGCGATGATCTTCGGCGGCGCGCTCATCACGTCGCGAATGCGGTGACGATAGGGATAGCTGTCGAAACGATCGAGCGAGCGAACGGGATGCTCGCGCATGGGCATATCGGCGATATCGACCCATCCGGCCGGACGCTGCGCAGCCAGCGCGTCGCTCAAGGTGCGGCAGGCCTGCATCGCTTCCGCCAGCGTGCGGATGCCCTTGTCACGCAACTTCGGGACCAGCGCCTGGAAAACCCTCGCCGTGGTGAGCGCATCGCCCAATGCGGAATGCCGCTCGGTCAGTTCGACACCCAGCCAGTTCGCCAGCTGCTCCAGCGAATATCCGGCGAGGTTCGGCTCGGCGACCTGCGCCAGCAACTGGGTATCGAGCCCGCGCGGCCTTTTCCAGGCAATCGCGTTGCGCTCGCATTCCCGCTGCAGCACCGACAGATCGAAGCCGAGCGTGTGACCGACCACGACCTCGGCATCGATGAAGTCGGAAAATTTCGGCCAGACATCGGCAAAGGCCGGCGCGCCCGCGACCTTGCTGTTGTCGATGCCGTGAATTGCGGTCGATTTTGCCGGGATCGACTCGCGCGGGCGCACGAGGCTGCGGAACGTCTGCGCGACGTCGACCTGCCCGGCCATGATCCGGACCGCTCCGATCTCGATGACGAAAGACTTACGCGGATCGAGGCCCGTGGTTTCCGTGTCGATGACGACGGCGTCGAGCGCGATCAGCGGCGTGGCATTGGTAACGGCCATGTCCTGTCCATTGCCAGTCGGCGGCGCCCGGTCAATTCGTCTGCAATTCGCGCAGCTTGCCGGCCATGTCGGCCGCATCCATGCGGGTTGTCAATTCCTCGTGCATGCGTGCGAGACTGAGCTGAAAGAAACCGCGCGCCGTCGGCGCGTCCGGCGTGAGAAACGGCTTGTCGAAAGGCATCAGCTCGAAATAACGGTCGGCGAAGGAAACCGGAATATCGATCACGCGCTTGGGCGGGTGCGTACTCAGCCGCTCGAGATGCAAAGCAAGCTCGTCGCGGCCTTGCTGCCATTCGTCCCCGGACAGGGAGGGCGGCACGGCGTAGCGATCGAACACGGACAGCACCAGACGGATCAGGGGATCGAGGACCGCCCGGCGATCGTCGCGGGATGGCGGCGCGACAACCCCGTCGACCAGCTCCCCGACCATTGCAAGGCCAAGCGGATAAGCGCGCCAGCGCGAGCGGTTGAGCGCATTCTGAAAGCCCTCATCGGTGAACAGCACTTTCGAATAGTGGCCCGAACGGGCCCGCGCATAGTCATAGATGCCCTTCTGCACCAGAAAGGCGGCATTCTCGTCGATGAAATCCGCCAGTTCCTGCGTGTCGCGGATCGGCGGCTTGCGTTCAAAGAAGCCGCGGACGAAATCGACAATGCCCATTCACTCACCTGGTTCGCGTTGCAGCATGACTTTCGCAGATGCGAAGGCGTTGGTCATGGCAGAAAGTCTAGTCTCCTCAGCGGGCATAAGGCCTGATTTTCGTCGAAAGTCTTATAAGGCCGCACCCTGCCGCAATGTTACCTTTTTTCATCGACTCCCGACCCGGCATCAAGACCAGGCGTGGGGCAGCGGCAACAAGGGGGGTGCCGCATCCAGCCGGTCGTCGGCGCCCCTCGCATTATCACATCCAAATCCGGATGCGGATTTGGAATCGCAGGGAGGGTAACCGACCCATGGCTCAAGAAACATCTGCCAATGACCAAGCGCATTGGAAGAAGACGACCAACCTGATGTGGATACATCTCGGGATCTGGTTCTTCTTCGGCTACGTGGTGCACATGTTCGCACCTGTCTTGAACAAAATCGTCATCCTCGGCTTCCCGCTCGGCTTCTACATGGCCGCGCAGGGCTCGCTGATCGCATTCGTTGTCCAGCTTTTCCTGTTTGCCAAGCAACAGGACAAGATCGACCGCGAATTCGGCGTTGCTGAAGACGACTGAGGGAGGACCAGCACATGTCGACCCAGACTTCTGGCAGCGGCGATTTCATCAACAATCTCGGCAAGATCTACGGTCTGTATACCGGCGGCTTTCTCGCCTTCGTGATCCTGCTTGCGATTCTCGAGCAAGTCGGCGTGCCGAACAGAATCCTCGGCTATCTGTTCGTGTTCTTCACGATTGCCGTGTATGCGATCATCGGCGTGCTGTCGCGCACGGCGCAGGTCTCCGAATACTACGTCGCCGGACGACGCGTTCCGGCGTTCTACAACGGCATGGCGACCGGCGCCGACTGGATGTCGGCGGCTTCGTTCGTCGGCATGGCCGGCACGCTCTTCCTGCTCGGATATGACGGCCTGGCCTGGGTGCTCGGCTGGACCGGCGGCTACGTGCTGGTGTCCGTGCTGGTCGGCCCGTATCTGCGCAAGTTCGGCGCCTATACGGTTCCCGACTTCATGTCGTACCGGTTCGGCGGCAACTTCGCCCGCTTCCTGGCGGTGATCGTGCTGTTCTGCTGCTCCTTCACCTATGTGACGGCGCAGATTTTCGGCACCGGCATCATCGCCTCGCGGTTCCTGGGCATGTCGTTCGAAATCGCCGTGTTCGTGGGCCTCGTCGGCATCCTGCTCTGCTCGATGCTGGGCGGCATGCGCGCGGTGACATGGACGCAGATCGCCCAGTACATCGTGCTGATCGTCGCCTACCTGACCCCGATCGTGATCCTGTCCACAAAGCAATACGGCATTCCGATCCCGGAACTGACCTACGGACAGGCGATCGCGGAAATCACGGCGCGCGAAGGTCAGATGCTCAAGGACGGACTGGCGACCGCGGCCAATCTCAAGCCGCATATCCAGCCGTGGACGACCTACACGCCGCTCAACTTCTTCGCGATCATCCTCTGCATGATGGTGGGTACGGCGTCCCTGCCGCACATCCTGATGCGTTACTTCACCACCCCGTCGGTGCGTGAAGCCCGTCAGTCGGTGGCCTGGTCGCTGTTCTTCATCTTCCTGCTGTACTTCTCGGCGCCGGCCTATGCGGCGTTCTCGAAGCTGGAGGTCTATACGAACATCATCGGCAGAAACATTGCGGACATCCGTCCGTGGATGTTCACCTGGGGCGAACTCGGCCTGATCCAGATCTGCGGCAAGAATGCCGCCAGCCTGGATACGATCATCGCCGCCTGTAAGGCGGTCGCCGGCCATCCCGGGGTCGTCCGTCTGCAGGACTTCGTGATCAACACGGACGTGATCGTGCTTTCCACACCGGAAATCGCGGGACTGCCGTATGTGATCTCGGGCCTGGTCGCTGCCGGCGGTCTCGCCGCCGCGCTGTCGACCGCGGACGGCCTGCTTCTCGCCATCGCCAACGCGCTCTCGCATGACATCTACTACAAGATGATCGATCCGAATGCGCCGACGGTGCGGCGACTCATGGTGGCCCGCGTCCTGCTGCTGGTCGTGGCCATCGCGGCTGCGGCCACAGCCGCAACAAAACCGGGTGACATCCTCGCGATGGTGGGCTGGGCGTTCTCGCTCGCCATGGCCGGCAACTTCCCGGCGCTTGTGATGGGCATCTGGTGGAAGCGGGCCACGACGAACGGCGCCATTGCCGGTATCATCGGCGGTTTCGGCATCGCTCTGATGTACCTCGTGGTCACGCGCTACTTCCCGGGCTTCGGCGTGAAGTATCTGGGCATGTGGTCGCTGACCAGCCCGACCGGCGCACCGCTGGTCGATCTGGCCAAAGCGATGGCGGCTCCGAACGCCATGGAGGGCTGGGTCACGCTGGCTCATCCGATGGCCAGCAAGGTCGGCTGGTTCGGCGTCAACAACATCGCAGCGGGCTTGATTGGCGCGCCGATCGGCTTCCTGCTGATTTATGTTGTGAGCCTCATGGGCAAGGAACCGTCGAAGGAAATGCAGGCTTTCGTGGACGAGATCCGCAAGCCGCGCGGCCGCACGGTTCTGCAAGAGAAGGACTGATCGTCTTCTCCGCATACGTGATCGGGCGGGGCCTTCGGGCCCCGCTCTTTTTTCGGGACCGACGCCCGACTTTCCGCTAAGAGTAACGCCGCTGTTTTCCGGAGCTCGGCTTGGGTACGAATCCTTCCTTCTGGAGTCTGTGGTACTTCCACCTGCCGAACTTCGTTCTGGCCGTGGTGATGTACACGATGCTCGGACGCGCGCTGCTCGGCGTCTTCCTGGAACACGACTCGAAGAACTATATCTGGCGCGGCTTCTGCGCGATCACCGACCCTTTCCTGAAGATTTTCGCCGTGGTCACGCCGAAAGCTGCAGCGCCGGTCGTACAATGGCTGTTCGGCTTCGTCTGGATGTTCTGGCTGCGTGTCGCGTTGCTGGTCCTGTTCTTCTCGCTCGGTATCCTGCGGACGGGCGGCTCATGAACGAACGCAGCTTCTATTATATCGGCATCGCCTTTTTCGGGATGATCAACGGGATTTTCAATCCCTTGTTCTTCTTCGTGTTCCAGTTGTCCGTCTACCTGATGGCGGAGCCGCTGTTCGGCTCGACCGCCGCCATCGCCTATTTCTCCTCGCTGATGCTATCGACAGGCACCGTGATCCTGGCCGGCATTCCGGCCGCCCTCTATGAGCGCTATGTGGGGGCCAAGGACGATTCCACCGTGGTGTCGTTGTGGATCTGGCTTGCCGGGACGGCCATTTTGTCCCTCCCGGCCGTCGGCAATTTCCTTCAGACCGGCCTCTAGACAGTCGCATTTGCCGGAGCAAAATGGGGGTGGCCGCTTCGCGCGGGAACCTGTCCGGTCCGTTTGCGTTTGACGGTTGGCGTTTACGCGTTGGCAAGATTCCGGCATGAGACTTGCTTTGATTGCCGTGACACTTGCTTCAAATGCAATGTCGGATGGAAACCTGCCGAGGGGGGCGTGTCCTTGACCGGAGACTGCCCATGGACCGATTTTCCGAGTGCGCGTTTTCCGCGGTTGTCTGCGATGCGGCCTATGTCGCTATCGCAATAGCGACATTGATGTTCGCCTTCAGCTTCAATCCAGCCCTTGCGCTAAAGATCGGTGCCGGCGTCGCATTGGCTTTCAGCCTGCGCTTGATCTACCGCGCGTCCCAGCTCCAGAAGAAGGGTATTTGCCACACCGAGATTTGGCAGGTGATGGAGCCCCACGAATTGCCCCACGAAGCCTCGGCCATCCGCCGGGCCCAGGAACGGCTGGAGGAGATCTTTCTCCGCTTCGCCAAGGGCGCATCCGGGGCGGCTGCCGCCCTGGCCGGCGCAGCCTTCGTCATCACGCTGAATTGAAAGGCCTGGCGCCGCCGCGAGCACTCGTGACCTGCCCGGCCTGCGGCTAACATTGCACCGGGACAACGGCACAAGGGCGACACGAGGACGAGATGGAGCATATGCGGCAGGTGGCGTATGAGACGGTTCTGCGCGCCTGCGGCTTCGCCTCGCTCGCCATCTTCTGCGTGATGATCGGCATGTCGTTCGATCCGCGCCTCGCCTTCCAGGCCGGCGGCTTTCTCACCACCATCATGGCCTTCATCCTGATCCTGAAATCGCGCGAGGCGCTGACCAAGGATTACCGCAAGACCGAGATGTGGCTGTACATCGACAAGCAGTTCCGTCCGCCCGAGGCCTATGCGCAATGGGCGAGCTCGACCATCCTGCGCGACACCTATCTTACCTTCGCGATGTGGACCTCGCTGATCTCCATCGCCATGTGGGGGCTGGCGCTCTTCTTCTCTCTCGTCGGCACGACATCCACGCTCGCGCGCGATAATCCGCCGCCGCTCCAGAAGGAGTCGTTCTCCGCCGAGTCGCGGCCGGCCGATACCGCAACGGTCACCCGCACGCGCAGCACGATACCGTCGATCCGCTATCAGGTATTCCCTTAAGGACTTTTCACCGACGTCGTTGCCGCCGCGACGTACGACCTCTCCCGCGACAGCGAACTTGCAGCGGTGTCACGATGTGACATCGTTATGACCATGATGGTGCGATTCGCTCGCCGCCGCGTTTCGACTGACCGCGATTCGACCTGCGCGTTGCGCGCCTGGATCGCTTACTTTTCCGTTGCAGCTTTCGTCATGCTTATGACACGCCGTTCGCGGATACAGGCGGCGCAATGGCCGGAGGTTCTGTGATGTCGGACAGTTACATCATCGAAGTAAGCAGTGGCGCGGCGGGACTGGTGGTGCGTGATGGCGGCAGATTCCGTTTTTTCGCCGCCTCAAGCGAATTCGCGAATCTCGAAGGGCAGTCGTTCAGCAATCCGCGCGAAGCGGAGAAAGCGGCGAAGCGGCAGGTCGACCTGCGCAGCCGCAAACCGGCATGACACGGGCACGCGCGCAAGGTCCGAAGCCTGATTGAATGGAAAATGGTGCCCAGGGGCGGAATCGAACCACCGACACTGCGATTTTCAGTCGCATGCTCTACCAACTGAGCTACCTGGGCGCCGGAGCCCGCCGTCGCAAGAACCGCCGGGGGCGTGTGGTGAGCGGTGCGTTATAGAGGCCTCTGCCGCACCTGTCCACCCGCACGATGCGGCATCTGGCGGGCAGCTTTCCGTATCGAATCAGCAAGATAACCCGGCCCCCACGGCCGCCCCCTAATGCCCCTCGTCGTCGGCGTCGCGCGGCCGTTCCGTCTCGTCGTCGGTCTCCTCGGCGGGGACGGCATAGACCCCGGACAGCCAGCGATTGAGGTCGATGTCGGCGCAGCGCTTGCTGCAGAAGGGCCGGAATTCCGCGACGGCGGGCTTGCCGCAGAGCGGACAGGGTTTTCCGGGAGCGAGGGACGGGCTGCTGGACATCGTCCTCACATAGGCGCGCCGGGCGGGTGCGTAAAGCGCGTGCGCCAGCCGCTGTCTTCCGCCTCGACATGAGGTGTGAGAGCGATACATGCCTGGCCCATTTTGATTTTATTCCTATTTCATGCCAACACTCAAATTGCACGATGGAGCACCGGGAGGCAGGGCCCACGCAAGTCGGGCGTACCCGACTTGCGTAATTTGAGGCTGATCTCGGGTTTACCCGAGGCCAGTGTCATTGGGCCCGCGCGCCTCCGGAGGGGGGCCGCGGAACGCGTCGCGGCCCTTCTTCCGGGGCGCGCGGCGGGGTGCGTCAATCCCCGCCAAAGGGTGCTGTTGAGCGCCGTACCCCTGGCGCCATCGCAAGTCGGGTTTACCCGACTTGCGCACTGAACATTTCGATCTCCCCTGAGATTGATGCGCTCCATTTCCCTTTCGGGAAACGGAAAACAGGGACAGAGGCACCCGGCCTCTCAAACAACACGGGCGGCGAAGCGTTGGCTGAGCTGCCGTCGGAGATTGCCGTGCATTTGCAAAACCTGAGACGGCTCGAGGCTTTCAGGACGAGGCCGATTGAGGACGAACCGCCTGATCGCGCGCGCGCAGCTCGGTCTTCAGGATCTTGCCGTAATTGTTCTTGGGCAGCGCATCGATGAAGACATAGTCCTTCGGGCGCTTGAAACGGGCGATCGAGGACAGGCACAGCGCGTCGAGCTCGGCCGGGTCCGCCTCGCCGACCACGTAGGCGACCACGACCTCGCCCCATTCGCGGTCGGGCCGGCCGATGACCGAGACCTCGCGCACTTTCTCGTGCCGCAGCAGCACCTCCTCCACCTCCCGCGGATAGATGTTGGAGCCGCCGGAGATGATCAGGTCCTTGGACCGATCTTTCAGCGAAAGATAGCCGTCCGTGTCGAAGGCGCCGACATCCCCTGTGTGGAGCCAGCCGCCGCGCAGACTCTGCGCGCTCGCCTCCTCGTTCCGCCAATAGCCGCTCATCACCGGCACGCCACGGCAGAGGATCTCGCCGGTCTCGCCGGCGGGCAACGGCGCGTCGTTGTCACCGGCCACGATCACATCCATGCACGCGAAGGGCCGGCCGGCAGAAGCCAGCCGCTCGCGCCAGCGCGGATGATCGCGTGCGGCGATGTCCTCGCGGGTGAGCCGTGTGATGGTCATCGGGCTTTCGCCCTGGCCATAGATTTGCGCGAGGCGCGGACCGAAACGCTCGAGCGCATGCAGGGCATCTTCGACATACATCGGCGCGCCGCCCCAGACGATGGTGCGGATATTTTCAGCCGGACAATCGGCCGTGCATTCGACCATGCGCTTGATCATGGTTGGCGCCGCGAACATCGAGGCGCGCGGCCAGGCCTTCAGCAACGAAAAGATTTCGTCCGGCTCGAAGCCGCCGGACTCAGGGACGACGTTGACGCCGCCATTCATCACATGCGCCATGATATAGAGGCCGGAACCGTGGCTCATCGGCGCGGCATGCAGGATCGCGTCGCCTTTCGCGACGGCATCAACTTCGGCGGCATAGGCCTCGCTCATCGCAACCAGATTGCGGTGGCTCAGCATGGCGCCCTTGGGACGGCCGGTGGTGCCGGAGGTATAGAACAGCCAGGCGAGATCGTCGGGCACGACGTCGGCAATGCCGAACGCGTCGGCTTGCAGCAGCTTCTCGTATTCCGCGCCGCCAAGAACGATCAGCCGCTCAAGGCTTGCGGGCGCATAGGGACCGATATCGCCATCGAGCCCTTTCGATACAAAGCATGCGCGCGCGCCGGAATGCTCCAGGATATAGCCAAGCTCCGCACCGTGCAGCTTGGCATTGACCGGCACCGCGGCAAGACCGGCATGCCAGATGCCATAAAGCGTCTCGAGATATTGCGGACAATTCTTCGCCGCGATGGCGACGCGGTCGCCGGGCCGCAGACCGCAGATATTGCGCAGCGCCCCGGCGAGCTTCGCCGCGCGGCCGGCGAGTGCGGCGTAATCGTGCAGCACGCGCGTGCCGTGTCCGGCTGCGGGATGAGATGGATAAGCCTGGGCGACGCGCTCAAGCCAAAGAGCGAGATTCATAGGCTTCTCTCTCACGCATCTCACTCGTCCTGGCCGGGCTTGCTCCGGCCATCCACGTCTTACCAACCCAAAGGACATGGATGCCCGGCACAAGGCCGGGCATGACGCTCCAATTGGCTCACGTATTCAACCACCCAAAGTGGATCGGGAATCCTTCGCCCTGCAGCAGATTGACGGTTTCATAGAGCGGCAGGCCGACCACGTTGGTGTAGGAGCCGACAAGCTTCACCACGAACGAACCCGCAAGCCCCTGTACCGCATAGCCGCCGGCCTTGCCGCGCCACTCGCCGGAGGCGAGATAGGCTTCGATATCCTGCTCCGACAGCCGCTTGAAGCGCACGCGCGTTTCCACCAGACGCTGGCGGAACGCTTCCTTCGGCGTCACAAGGCAGATCGCCGTGTGAACCCGGTGATTGCGGCCTGAGAGCAACCGCAGGCATTGCGCGGCCTCGTCGATCAGTTCCGCCTTGGGCAGAATGCGGCGGCCGACCGCGACCACGGTATCGGCGGCGATAATGTAGCTGCCGCGCAGTTCCTCATCGAGCCGCACCGCAGCAAGCGCAGCCTCAGCCTTGGCGCGGGCCAGACGATTCGCGCAGGCGCGCGGCAATTCGCCTTTCAGCGGCATTTCGTCGACGTCGCCGGGCTGCAATGCGTCCGGCTCGATGCCGGCCTGATTGATGAGTGCAAGCCGCCGAGGCGAACCGGAAGCGAGGACAAGTTTTGGCCGGCCGATCATTCGTCTGTCTTTGTCAAAGGGATGTGGAGCGCGTCGGGCGTTGAAAGAAAGGGCGTGCAGTCACTTGAAGCGGTAGGTGATGCGGCCCTTGGTGAGATCGTAGGGCGTCATCTCGACCAGAACCTTGTCTCCGGCGAGCACCCGGATACGGTTCTTGCGCATACGGCCGGCGGTGTGGGCGATGATTTCGTGGTCATTCTCGAGCTTGACGCGAAACGTGGCGTTCGGGAGCAGCTCCGTCACCACGCCGGGGAATTCCAGCAGTTCTTCTTTCGCCATCGATATCCAGCGTCGTTATGACCGGGGTGTCGATGCCGGGACCTCGACCGATCACCGGCACCCGCCCCACTCATTTCAGCCTTCAATGGGCGCGGAACCTAGCGGAATCCACACTTTTTCACAACTGCGCCCCGACTGTTGCCGTCCCGCAATGCCTATTCGTTGCCGCGGAACGGCGTACCGAAACGCTGCTTGATTCTGGCCATCAGCTGGTCGCGGACCTCGCGGTAGGCATCGAGGGTCTGTTCGCGATTGCCCGACACGCCGGTCGGATCAGGTGTCGGCCAGTATTCGACATCGGCGGCCAACGTTCGGGTGAGTTCGAGCGCCTTGTGATGCGCTTCCGGCGACAAGGTGACGATGAGATCGAAGTTCAGCCCTTCCCACTCGTCGAGTTCCTCGAAGGTATGCGGCCGATGTTTGCTGATGTCGAGGCCGATCTCTTCCATGACCGCGACCGCGAAGGGATCGAGATCGGCCTTTTTCACACCGGCCGAGCCGACATAGATGTTCTTGCCGAACATGCGCCTGAACAGGCCCATGGCCATCGGCGAGCGGATCGAGTTCAGACCGCAGGCGAACAAAACCGCCTGCGGCCTTGCGATGCGCCCCCCGTCGGCCATGGCCCGCGCCTCAGCCCTTCCAATGCAGGACGCAAATGAGCGTGAACAGGCGGCGCGCGGTGCCGAAATCAACCGTCACCTTGTCCTTCAGCCGTTCCATCAAGATGCGCGAGCCTTCGTCGTGCAGCCCTCGCCGGCCCATATCGATGGCCTCGATGCGGTCGGGCGTAGCAGTGCGGATCGCCGCATAATAGCTGTCGCAGATCAGGAAATAGTCCTTCACGATCCGGCGGAACGGCGTGAGCGACAGCAGGTGCGCCATCACGGCCGAGCCGTCCTGCTGCCGGATATCGAAGAGCAGCCGGTTCTCCGCAATGCTCAGACGCAGAGTGTAGGGGCCGCCGTCATGGCCGACCGGCTGAAAGGAATTCTCCTCGATCAGGTCGTAGATCGCCACCGCGCGTTCGTGTTCGATATCGGGGCCCGAGCGGCCGATCGAATCCTCGTCGAGCGTGACCTCGACCAGGCGCGCACTCGATTTCGGCCCGCCACTCATCTCGTGTTGAGCCGGATCGAGACCGAGCGGGCATGCGCGCCCAGGCCCTCCGCCTCGCCGAGCGCAATCGCCGCGGGCCCGAGCGCCGCAAGCTGATCCGGTCCGCATTTCAGGATGGACGTGCGCTTCATGAAATCCAGGACGCCAAGCCCGGAGGAGAAGCGCGCCGACCGCGCGGTCGGCAGGACGTGGTTGGAGCCGCCGACATAGTCGCCGATCGCCTCGGGCGTGTGTCCGCCGACGAAGATCGCGCCGGCATTGCGGATCCGGCCGAGCAGGCTTTCGGCATTCACCGCGATGAGTTCCAGATGCTCGGGTGCGATGGCATCGACCAGCGGCAGTGCCTGTTCGAGCGCCTTCACCAGAATGACGGCGCCAAAATCGTTCCACGACTTGCCGGCAATGGCGGCGCGCGGCAGCGTCTTCAATTGCGAGATCACCGCCTGCTCGACGCTGCCAGCGAGTGCCGCGTCGTCGGTGATCAGGATCGACTGCGCCGCCTCGTCATGCTCGGCCTGCGCCAGCAGGTCGGCGGCAATCCAGTCCGGATTGGCGCTGCCATCGGCGAGCACCAGAACTTCCGAAGGCCCGGCGATCATGTCGATGCCGACCTTGCCGAAGACGAGACGTTTGGCAGCGGCGACATAGGCATTGCCGGGACCGACGATCTTCGCCACCGGCCTGATGGACCGCGTGCCATAGGCGAGCGCCGCCACCGCCTGCGCGCCGCCCACCCGGTAGATCTCGTCCACCCCACCGAGCTTCGCCGCCGCCAGCACCAGCGGATTGAGCACGCCGTCCGGCGCCGGCACGACCATCACGATACGCGGCACCCCGGCGACCTTCGCCGGCACCGCGTTCATGAGAACGGAGGACGGATACGCGGCGGTGCCGCCCGGCACGTAAAGCCCGACCGCCTCGATGGCGGTCCAGCGATGCCCGAGCTCGACGCCGAGCGGGTCAGTGAACCGGTCGTCCTTCGGCTTTTGCCGGATGTGGAAGGCTTCGATGCGGTCGCGCGCCAGCTTGAGGGCCTCGAGCGCATTCCGATCGCAGACCTGTTCCGCCTTTGCGATCTCGTCCGGGGTCACCCGCAGACCCGCCTGGCCGAGATCCAGCCGATCGAATTTCCGGGTCAGATCGATCAGGGCCGCGTCGCCGCGCGCCACGACATCGGCGATGATGTCACGCGCGGCCTTGTCGACGTCGGCGGATGCCTCCCGCTTGGTGGCGAGAAAGGCTTCGAATTTCGCTGCGAAATCGGGGGCTTGGCTATCGAGGCGGATGGGCATGGGGATCACCTGGCATGGTGATGGCGTGCAGAAAGGGAGGCGTCAACCGCACTCTTGCCGCCCTCCCCTCCAGGGGAGAGCAAATCACGCCGCGCCGGCCTGATCCCTGATCTTCACCGCGGCCTCGAGGTCGACCGAAACCAGCTGCGATACGCCGCGTTCGGCCATGGTAACGCCGAACAGGCGGTTCATGCGCGCCATGGTGATCGGGTTGTGTGTGATGATGACGAAGCGGGTATCGGTCAGCTTGGTCATCTCGTCCAGGAGATCGCAGAAGCGCTCCACGTTGTGATCGTCGAGCGGGGCATCCACCTCGTCCAGCACGCAGATCGGCGCCGGATTGGTAAGAAATACGGCGAAGATGAGCGCCATCGCGGTCAGTGCCTGCTCGCCGCCGGAGAGCAGCGAAAGCGTCTGCGGCTTCTTGCCGGGAGGCTTGGCGAGAATTTCGAGGCCGGCCTCAAGTGGATCGTCGCTTTCGATAAGCTGGAGTTCTGCCTGCCCGCCGCCGAAGAGCTCCGTAAACAGCTTCTTGAAGTGGCCATTGACCACCTCGAAAGACGCCAGAAGGCGTTCGCGCGCTTCGCGGTTCAGATTCTGGATGCCTAGCCGCAGCCGCTTGATCGCCTCGACCAAGTCGTCGCGCTCGGTCACCAGCGAGGTGTGCTGGGTTTCGACTTCGCGCAGCTCTTCTTCGGCGCGCAGATTGACGGCGCCGAGCCGCTCGCGGTCGCGCCGCAGCTTTTCTAGCTCCGCTTCGATGTCCGCGACATCCGGCAGAACCGCGCCTTCGGCGATTTCGGCCAATGCCGCGACGCCGTCCGGCTCGACTTCCAGCATCTCGCGGATTTC